>Ga0257125_1001120_pt1 | contig 29289 bp, 31 predicted proteins | sample SI106_200metaG_FD_190183 | JGI IMG/M metagenome (GOLD analysis project Ga0257125, IMG submission 190183) | Marine microbial communities from Saanich Inlet, British Columbia, Canada - SI106_200 | ecosystem: Environmental > Aquatic > Marine > Inlet | place: Canada: British Columbia | collected... | reverse complement strand
CATCTTCACCTTCAACATTTGATGAAGTGATAGAAGATATCAGGCTTACAGAACAGCCTTACCAAACATGGACATTAGGATATAGCTCACAAAGGACTATTGAAGAAATCAGTAAAGAATTCATGGAACTGCTTGAGCTAAAAAGCCAAAACCTAGATAAGATCCATATTGCAGCCCACTCAATGGGTGGTCTTATCACACAAAAAACACTGTATGATGCTCATCTTAAAGGATATAAATTTGTTGACAAAGTAGATAAGGTGATTCTTGTCGGCGTCCCAAATGAAGGAAGTGCTTTCCTTGAAGCTTATGGAAAACTGTTCAAGACGCTTATCAACAAGGCTTCAAGATATAAACAAGTATTTGACATAAACGGCAAGATTATCAAAGAACTTAAAGACGGGATGATCACCCCTCAGGTTCCTGAAATAGATTATTATGTCATTGCAGGAACTAATCCCTATGAACTTGGGATCATAAGTGGACTTAAGGATCTAAATGTAACCCATGATGGATTAGTCAGTGTACCTAGTGCTCAGAATATAGGCGGAGAGTATATTGATGACAGGTGTAGTAATTTCTGGGATCTCCCTGTAACACATACACAGCTTATTGATGATGATAACTCAAGAAAAGTTATAGAAAGGATTATCGCAAAAGAGATAATAAACGATACTGAGTTTGACATTGCAATAGGATATACTAATAATTTTGAGCTTTTGATTGAGAGTGTTGATAATGAAGAGAAGTTTATCCTAATCGGCAAAAAGATTTCAAAAGACGAGATATTTGATGAAAATCTGTGTTTATGTGGCAATGGTGTTTGTGGTGAAGGCGAAACAATATTAAACTGCCCAAAAGATTGCCTGGAAATGCTTGCGCCTAGAAATAATCTATGGCTGTATGCGATAATCTTGATAATGATTATACTGATCGTTTATTATATAAAAAAGAGAAAGAAACGCCCTATAGAAAATCTGGATAAATACATAGAAACTCAGTTAAACAAAGGCATTAGTTCTGATCTGATAAAAAAAGCATTGATCAAAAAAGGCTGGAAAGATGTGATTATAGAAGAAGAAATATACGCTACAAGATCATACAATCCATTGTACAAACTTGTCAGATATATAGAACAAGAGGTTAAAAAAGGCATAGATCTGGAACCGATAAGAAAAAAACTAGAAGAAATAGGATGGAAACAAGATACGATTGAAAAAGCATTTAAGATATATAGTTTTTTTAATTCAAAGGATAAATGATTATGAATTTCTGATAACTTTTATCTTATAATTATCATCAATATGTATTGCTTCTTCTCCATCATTAGCTTCCTGTTGGATTTCCTGAGGGAATAAATGAGAAGCATCAATACCTTCAGATTCTCCCAGATGGACACTATGTTCCTTATTACCCATAGCTTGCTCAAGCATACTATTTATCTCAGAATGGTCGTTTAACGCCTGCTCTTCCTCCTTCTTCAACTTTTCTTCTTCCTCTTTTGCTATCTGTGTAGCAGTCTTTATCTGGATTATACTAGATAAAAATGACTTTCTTTGTTTTTTTGGATTTTCCTTGACATCATTTTTCTCCTTGATTTCGTCTTTTTTATCATCAATATTTTTCTCTTCTTGGATATCTACTTTTTCTTCTATTTTTGATTCCCCACTAACATCTTTCTTCGCTTCACTTACCGCATTTTCTTCTATTTGAGGTTTCTCAACTACCCCTTTAGCCTCAATCTTTGATTCTTCATTAACTTGCTCTTGTTTAACACCCTCAATAACCCTTTTCATAGGGTGCCTCTTCTTAAACAAAGCATCAGTAACCCGACCCTTTAAAGCATTCATCTGCTCCTGCCTTCTCGCCATCCTCAATTCAGCTAATCTCTCTTCCTCTATCCTCTGTTTTTCTTTCAATATCTTTATCTCATCCTCTAACTCAAGCCTTTTTACTCTCTCAGAGTCTGACTCTACTCTTTTTCTCTCTTCATTCTCTTCATTAAACTTCAGTATTCTCTCTTTCTCCCTAGCTTTCTTTTCCTGCATCTTAGCAAGACCCTGTTCAATCTTCTTCTTTTCCTCTTCTAAATAAGATGTGACTGGTTTTTTCTCAACTTTCTTCTCCAGATTGTTTATCCTCAATTCTTTCCATTCACTTTCATCTTTAATATCTTCAACAATCTCTTTGTGCTTTTCTTTCTTAACCACATTACTCTCAACCAGATTATTGATATCATTGACACTTATCTCTTTCATAGGCTCTTCAGAATCGTTAGATTTTGAAGTAGAAAAACCACGATGAGTGGTACCAGAAATCTTTGATTTCTCAGTATCTTTGATTTTCTGTTCCCCTAGAATCTGCCCCTTATCCTTGATCTCCCGAACTTTAGAAACTAACCCATCCCTCAAACCCCCTAATTTATTGATAGCTTTATTAGATATGATAGAACCTTTATTCATCATCTTAGTCTTTACACCAGCAAGAATCTTCTTTCTCCTATTACTGACTAGATACTTATTCATGTCTTTATGGAAATCGATAGCCATATCTCAACTAAAAACTAACTAATATAAAAAAGTTTTGAAGAAACCACAAAAATACACTCAAAATTCAACTTCTATAGTCTTTTCCTTAGAATTAACCGATTTTATGACCTTATGACCTTTTAATCTTTCCTTAATCTCATCCCAACTATGCTTCTCAGCTGCCTTCTTAAGTTCAGATAATATATCCCCTAATAATTTGTAATTATTATATATCAACTCTGCCTTCTCCCGCTCTTTTTCTTCCTTTACACCCAATCCATCTATCTGTTTTTTCTGAGTTTCAAACATCCTTTTAATCCTTTCAATCTCTTTCTCTTGTTTTGACTTAGGTTTCTCTTCCTTAAACTCCACTAAAAAATAATCATCAAAAGCCTCACTATAACCCTTAAATTCCTTAACCTTTAACTTATCATACACCTTAAGATTAAAAGGAACTATATCCTTAACCTCATCTTTATCATAAACAATTAAAGGTTTGATCTTAGTCTCAATAATATTACCCAGTACCTTAAATATAGCCTTTATCTCTTTCTCATCTGCATCTATCGCTTTCTTATCCTTATCAACATCAGAGATTAAACAAACCTCTTCAGCATAAGACCCCCCCAACCCCAAATCAGAAGCCAAACACTTAACTACATTTTTATCAGATTTATTAAACAACAAAGTTAACTCATCCAACTTTATATCAAATAAGTTATATTCCCTTTTAGGATAAGAATAATCAAACTTAGCTCGTATCTCCCTGTCTTTCCATTTATGGTAGACCAAAGCAGACAAGACAATATTATTCTCATCACACAACAAAATATTCCCTTTTCCAAACAGCTCAACAACAAGCCTTTCCTTGCCATCTTTCTTCTCAAACAAAAGCTCAACAATCCTCTCAGACTCTAGCTGATTTATCCCCCTTAATCGAGCACCACCAAGATGCTTCCGAAGAAACATACAAAACCCAGAAGGCGCTTCAGCAGGCTTTTTCCATGAAGCTAAATAAAACAACTTTCCAGATATCATCCTCAATATCTGCTTTCCCTTTCCAGAAACATGCAATTGCAGGATAAACTCTTCCTTTTCAGGATTATAGATATTATCCACTCTCCCACCTACTAAAAACTGCAATTCCTTGACCAAATAATGTATCTCTAAAGATGTTAAACCTTGCTTCATAAAATAGAAAAAAGAAACAGTATATATAAATCTAACGTGAAAATAGAAAAGGAATACAAATTAAAAAGAAATAAAATAAAAACTAAAAATCAAACGGAGAAATGACTTCCCCCTTTTCTTTAGCCTTTTCCAATCTTGCCCTTTCAGAGTTCATATGCTCAAAGAAACTTCCAGGAATTCCTTCTTCAGCATCAAACACAGTCTGCATCCGATCTAATTTAGCAAGTGACTTAACAACACGTATGCTAAACTGCTGTTCATACTCTTCTTTAGTATATTCCTTATCAAATACCTGCCTAAAAAGTTCTTTTAGATCTTCATATTTAGGAATATATCCTATTGGAGTTTCAATAGCATCAAACTCATTGTTGACTCTGCATTCCATCCATATTAACCATACTTTCTTATCAAGCTTAGAGTTCAGATAATTTCCATCTGAACCTTTTAAGAAATAATTTGTATGGAATATCTTAGGTACACTATCAAGTCTATCACCAAAAGCAATATGGTTCTTGATATAAAGCCCCAAAGGAACAACCAAAAAATCAAGATTTGCCATTGGATTATGTTTTCGAACACCTTCAGCACCAAGTGCAGCAGAGGTAGTTTCTGACTCAACAATTGCCCCTACATAAACACCATGACTCCAGCTTAAACTTTCAAAAACAGGAATAGTTGTATCTGAATCTCTTCCACCATATATTACACCACCGACAGGAACACCATTTGGATCATCCCTGTTTGGGTCTGCATTCTTCAGATCAGAAATCCTAATTGTATACCTTGCATTCTTATGCGCTGGACCAACTTCATTTCCATCTACATTCTTTCCCTTAAACCACTCCCCTGAAAAGTTCTCACCTTTCTCAGGTAGGTCATTACCCATCCCTAACCAGAATGGCTCACCATTAACAATCAGTACATTAGATACTATCAATTCCCTGGGTGTTGTGATTGTATTATAGATCACAGGATCATCCACAGGATTTACATCCTTGATTATTCCAAAGATGCCCTGCTCAACATTGACTGCATAAGCCTTACCTTCATCGCCAATCTTAAGATAAGCTATATCATCACCGACTATTGTCTGCCCATCAACCATAGCAGTTGCAGTCTTGCCGCATGCTGAAGGGAAAGCCCCTGTAAAATAAGTAACCCTATTTTTACCAGGCGGATGTACACCCATAACAAACATGTGCTCGCATAACCAATCTTCTGCATTTGCTTTATTGATAGCTAACCTAAGTGCCAATTTCTTCAAGCCGACTGAATTCCCTGCATATTGGTTATTGACTGTAAATACCCTATTCTCTTCAAGATCGATATAGATCCTTCTTTTATCAACTTCAATTGTATTCTTCCTATCATCAACCTTGCCAGCTGAATGGACAAAATGAAAGAAATCACTAGACCCATCTAGCCTCTTAAAATCTTCATATCCTGGTCTGAATAATATTGTTTCACTATGACCTACATAAGCAGAATCAGTCATCTGCAGCGCAGGTATTGAAAACTTTGAATTATTAGGACCTAAACAAAAGAAACAGACTAACATCTCTTTTCCTTCCATAACACCATCCATAAATCCAAGAACTTCATTCAACCCAGATTCTCTTTCAGTTGAATTGATAAACTTACTTACCTGTTTACCTTCAGGCAGCAATACTTTAGTATTTGCCTTATCCCTGGCCTGGTCTTTCATACCATCAAAATGAATTGTATGCCCTTCAATAGCCAATTCCCTTTCTTCACCATTTTTCTTAGAAAGATCCCTTACATAATCAATGTCTTCCTGGCTGTCAGTTATAACAGTAACCTTAGCAGGTTTGCAGTGTTTTATATATTTCTCAACAACTTCCATTACTTTAGGATTATTAAGCCCCTCTAATTTTTTCAAGTTTTGTTCATCTAAAATTGTTTTGTCTATGTTCATATGGATCACCTTTATATTTTATATAAAGAAACATAGAAGACATTTAAATGTATAGTGTTATTATAGTAACAAAACTATTTCTTAGCAATACCCCATAATATCTCAAAATAATTACGATATGACCTTGCAACTTCTTTATTCTCAATTAATATTGTCAAGAAAGGTTCTGACCAGATAATAATGGCTGTTTTATTCCCATATACTACAGTACAAGTTGGAGAAAAATAATCATCTGGCAAGTATCTAAACTCAGAACCTTTTGCTTTAACCATATCCCCTTTTGCTTTAAACAAAACCCGTTCTTTGATGTTTTCTTTTTCGAGTTTTTTGACAAATTGTTTAGAATAGATTGGGAATAGCTTTTCAAACTGCAGCCCATCTTCACCAAAAATAATATGGTCTTTGCCCACCTTAATTATATCTTTTAGAACAGTTTTTATCCCTTCCTTTCCTTGATATAATTCTGCCCTTGTTTTTTCCCTATTTAATTTAGTTAAACCTATTAATTGAGGCATTATATTAGTTAATTGTTCTTGTTTTTCTTTTAAGTCCTGCATCAATTTCTCAGGAGGCGCAGATTTGAAATATTTTACATTGTTTTGGATTATATATGATATTAATCCTTTATCTATGAGCTTATTTATTATTGAATAACACAATGTTCTTTCTATTCTTGTATCTTCTGATATCTTTGTTGCAGTTGCCTGTTTTAATTGCAGTAAAGCCAAGTAAATTTTAGCTTGTTTTTGCTCTAAACCAAGCATTTCTAGTGTTTTTGTGTCCATATTTAGTATGTCTTCTTTTTATTATTTAAATGTTGTTAAAATTTAACAACATAGATTTATATTACTACTATTGTTATTACTTATTGATAACAAATTAAAGGTGATAAAAAATGGTAAAAAATATTGGCGATTTAAGTTTAACAAAAGAAGAAATAACCAGATTAAAAAATTATGTTGGGGCTGCTAAAAAGTATAATATTGACAAAGATGAAAGACGAGAATTAATCAGACAATTTGAGATGGCAAGATTAGGAACTCCAGATTTTGATTTAGAAACAGCTATAATGGGTAATACAAATGTTACATTTCATCAACAGCTTACAGGTGGAACTCCTATAGATGAATATCCTGCTACATGGGAAAAATATAAAGAAATATGTGAAACATTAGGTGTAGATAATTTCGCAACCGAATCAGAACTAAAAACTGATTTTAATGATGAAGCATTAAGACAACAAGCAAGAACAATTAACAAAAGACTATTATCTCCAGAAGATAGTATAGCTAGTTCATTTTTACCAAGATATGTAGTAAGACACATGGACAAATATAGGGTCCCATTATTAGCTAATTGTGCAAGATATCAAGGTCCTTTTTCAAAACAACAAGCAGAATGTTGGTTTAAGGATGTAATGGAATTTTCTGTTACATTTAGAGATCATGTTAGCCAAGAGAACGGAAAAAGGTTTATGACTACTGCTACACTTTGTCAATCAGCATTACAAGAACAAAATTATACAAGACATTCAATGAATGATGTATTAAATGTGTTATATCAAGTATTGGATACAAATGAAATTTCAAATTATGATGATATAATGGCTGAAGCTTTAAAGATTTATGAACCTAGTAATTCAGAAAACCAAGAAAAAAAAGATTTTGATAGAAATACACCACTTAAACTTGTTCGAGAAGGAATAACAAATCTAGCTAGAAGATATGGTGGAATCACCCACACTTATACAGTGCGTAGAAATGCTATTGGAGAATTGCATGAACTAGCTGACAGATGGAGTGCAGCTCATGTTAGATTAGAACAAGCAAATCCAGAAGAAAATAAATTAATGGCTAAAGTAGCTTATGAATTGGTTAATGATTATGACCCTATTGTTAGAGCAAACGCGGTAAATATTTTAATGGTCACAGATGGAGAAAACGCATTACCAATATATAAAAGAATGGCAAAAGATCCGAATAAATTGGTAAGAGAAACTCTCGTAACACATTTACCCAGTTATTTACCTGATTTTGAAGAAGGCCATAAGATAGCTAAACAAATAATTGATAATGAAAAACACGCATATAGACATAAATGCTTGGTAGAAAAATATCAAACATCTATTAAGATGGGAATAGAAAGAGCTGAAAAAATAACATAGGTTTAGTTAAAACTTAACCAACAACAATCACTTGATAGTATCATACAAAGAAAGATAACCCTTCTTAGCCAAAGTCTTCATATCAGCTACCAATTCTATCTGAATCTCCCCAGCACTATTATATTCCCTAACAGCACCGATTATATCATCTGACTCTAAAATATTATAGACAATCTCTTGCCCTGCCTTTAATACAATATCCTCATTCTTAGCATTGCCTTTTTTAGTTTCAGGAACATTATCCTTAACATAAGCATAAAACACATCGTCTGTATCTGTAAGAACAAACTCAATAATTGGATAAGAATCACTGCCTAATTCAGTATGCAGCTTATACGCACTGATTTCATTTGCTAAATAGTTAAGATGTTCTGCAGTTACAACATTATTTCCTGCCTGTATAAGCTCCAACGCATCATCACCAAAACCAGGATTTTCTATCAATGGCTTTGAAACCATATTTGGTGCTATAATAAAATAATAAGCCCCACCAAAAACACCAACAACTAATGCAACTGCAATTATTACCAATATATATCCAAAAATCTTATGTAATCTTTCTTTTGTTTTTTCTTCCATCTTAATCCTTGCAAGCTTTGTATATATTATCAAAAAGCTCTGCTATTGAATCTTTCTTTACAGCAGAAAACGCTAACCTTAAAATCTTACCCAAAGCTATAACTCCAGTATCATACTTATCCAATAAGATATCGCCTATTGCCCCACCATCTTTATTCTTCAATTTGATGCACATAAAATAGCCTGAATTAAAAGGCAAAGCCTCAAACTCCCCTGAATACTCAGGATGTTCAGCTAAAACCTTCTCAACTTCATCAAACCTCGCTTTCAAGATATCATACTTCTCTTTTTTCTCATCCCAATAAGTAGGCTCACTAAAAGCATGATAAACTAATGATTGAGATAGGTTTGAATCATTAGAGATACTACCCCTAACTGCTCCGGAAGTCTTAGCCTCTAAAGCACTATAAAGCGAATCATCTCCACCCTTAACACCATAAGTTATAAACCCAACTCTTAATCCCCATACATAATCCTCTTTAGTAGCGCCATCTAATTTGATAGCTAAAACATTCTCATGCAAATCAGCTAACCCTGAAAAGATAGATTCTTTATACACCCCATCTTTATACACTAATCCAAAATAAGCATCATCTATCACTACAGCTATCTTATTTCCTAATTCAGCAGCCCCCTTGATAACACTAATTATCTGAGTAACTTCTTCATCAGTTGGCGTATAACCAGTAGGATTATTTGGAAAATTCAACACAACAATTTTCTTGCCAACCCCATTGCTTAACTTCTCTTTCAATCCCTCAACATTAAATCCATTTCCCTTAAAGGTTTCAAACGCATCTAATTCTGCGCCATAACCATTGATCATAATCAATTTATAATTACCCCAGAACAAATCAGGAAGGATAATTTTATCACCATTATCAACAAATAGATAACCTAGCATACTCATACCATGTGTAAGCGCATTAGTGGATATGGGTAAACTTATTTTCTTGCCTTCCAAAGAAGGATTCTTCTTATAGATCATCTCCTTCCATTTATCCCTAAGTTCTTTTTTACCAAAACTAGGAGCATATGGAAAAACCTCTTTTGGATCCAGATCAATCCTCTTAGCTATAGAATTCAGCCTCATAGGGCTACCATCTTCTTCTAAAGCCATACCTATAGTAGCATTAATCTTCTTGCCTTTTGCTTTAGCAGCCTGTGACAAGATGCCTTTCTTAGGAAAAAATATAGCCTTTCCTTTCTCAGAAAGTAGATCATAAACAGCACTATTATTATTCTTTATTGTCTCATTTAATTCTTCAGCTTGTGGATTCATTTTTCAACACCCCATTATTTTAATTTTAACGTCTTTTTTATATTTGGAATTACCTTACTCATATTTATAGCTTTTGTAGTCTCTATAACTAAGATAGTGTGTTTCTTCTCTCTAGCCTCTTCTAAACACACATTAAATATCTCACATTCAAGATTATCTTTTATCTTAGCCTGGCTATACTTCCTCTTTTTCAGCCGTTTTTCAATAACCTTCAAATTACATTTAGTGACAATACACAAATCAACATATCCCATAGGTAAATAATGTGAAAGATGAGAATCGACAATCACCCCACTAGGATTTTGACTTTTCTTAATATTATTTATCTCATTAATAATCTCTTTATTAAGTTTTTTAATATCAACAACATAACATTTCATTTTCCTATCATAAGCATCAGATAGTTTTTTTTCCTCGATAAATCTCTTCACATCCAAAACAGGAAAACCTAATTTATCAGATATATTCTTTGCAAAAGTAGTTTTACCCGTACCTGGAGTCCCTGTAATACATATTATCTTCATATTAGATTTAGAAACACTGATAATTTAAAAATGTTAGTAATTTGAAAAAAATAAAAAAAATAAAAAAGTTTATCTCCAAAAAACAACCATACCAAAGATTTTCTTAAAAAACCCAGATAAGCTTGTTTCCGAATCAATCACTTCTTCATCTTCCTCAATTACAACATCACCAGTAATATCTTCTATATCAATCCAACTATCATCTTCAACTGGCTTATTGTCATATTCAACTCCCATTTCCATCGCCTCTGCTTTCATATTTGTTTTTGCAAAAACACCTAATGTATTTGTCAATATACTGTTTGTTGCAGAATCATAGTCTCTATCTTCTTTTGCCTCAGCAGCATACACTTCAATTTCTTCTTTTGTAAATCCTTCATCACTGTAATATTGCTGAACTTCTTTCCTTACATATCGAAGATTAGTATACTCGCCGCCAGTCTTGTCTGCAATTGTCTTAAATATCCTTGTACCTACAGAATCAATTCCAGAACCCATAACAGTATAGATAGTAATATCCATTTTTTGCGCATCTTCTATATTCTGTTTATAGTTATGTCCATGTGGGCACCCTTGTTCATAATGACTATCAGAACTTCCTTCTCCATGCGGTGCAGCATCTCCAATTAAAAACACAATTTTCTTTACATCAGGGTACCTATTTTGATTCTGATTTTGAGTATAGACATAATCTCTCCAGTTCATCCTATTTATCGCTACATCTAATCCATCAACTACTGCTTCAGGCAAATCTCCACCACCTGCTGCTTCTATATCATAGATAAATTCAACTGCCCTATCAATATCAGAAGTTAAATCAAGCTTTTTATACAAATAACCTGATTCTTCTAATTCATGGTCTCTATAAGCAACTACACCAACTCTTAAATCAGGACTTGGTTGTCCAGATTTAACTTCCTTTATTATCTGTATCAAATGTGTCTTTACTGTTCTTATCTCATCACCCATACTGCCAGTACTATCTATAACAAATACAACATCTATCATAGGTTTAGGCATAGGTATGCAATTCACCTGATCATTTTGCTCAACTACACAACTTTCTGCTGTTTGTACTATTTGTTGATCTGCACTAGCCAAAGGCAAAGCAGACAACACAACCAACATCGCCATCAATACACTAAACATCTTTCCCAGCGGGAAATTTAAAAAATCCCAGCGGGATTCTTGGAAAATTTGTTTCCAATAACCTTGTTTTTTTACATTCATTTTATTTCCTCCACGTGATTACCTTCAAAATTTTAACAACAATGGCGGCAAACATAAGTGTAGAGGGAAAGACCACACGCAGTGGGGTTTTTTCCTTTACGATTAGGACTTATGAAATAAGTCCGTGTTTGCCTGCCATTATTGTTGTTAAAATCTTATCCATTAATTAACATAAACACGCAATAGATAGAAATATAGCACTATATAAATACCCAAAAGTAAGTTTCTAATCAACTTAAAACTAACCTATAAAATTCCAGCCCTAGAAAGCCTACAACCCAAGATTACACAATAACTACAACAGGTTCTTTTCCAGCCTCTGCATAGCATAGCTCAAACTCTTCTGTCCTATCCCAAGAACATTTTCCATTGATACAACCACAATTTATCTCTTTATAACACGCATAAGATGGACTCCATTCACATGTAGTTATCATTGGTTCAGAATCTCTGCTTTGACATATCGTTCCAGAACATCCACCAGTTACACAATCAGAATCTAAAGTGCATTCTGCCTTTTTTTCTATAACTTCAACAAACGTTTCCCCATCTGGAACATTACATTGCCTAGGGTAGCTTTCCATCACATCATAACCTGCATCAACACATTTAGAAAAACTATCAACAACTTCTTCTGATTCACACCCAAATAAAAACAAACCCAGAAATAATATAATCATAATATTCTTTCTCATACCAACCACCTCTTTTAATTTGATCTTTTTGCTTTGATCAATTCAAAAATAACAACTAAAACAATAATAAAAACACACCCAAATAAAAACCATAATGCATAATTAGGTGCTGCACTCACAACACTTGTAACAACTTCAGGTGCTTTCTCCACAACTGCCCTTGCCCCCTCGTTAGTTGCAGTATCCATAACCAACTCAGCAACAGATGCTTCTGCTTGTTCCATAACAGCAGGAGCAGCCATCTTTGCACTACTAAAAACAGGACCTCTGAAATATTTAGTATACATCTGTATAAATCCTGCACCAACTAACGCCAACAAAGAAACAGGCAGGATTGCCTTTAATTTCTCTTTTAACCCATAAGTTGTTTTAGGAGCAATAATAATATACTTATTAGCAAGTTTATAGTGATTTACTTCCTTGCCCTTTTCACTATAATGAAACTCATCTACATCTACAATTCCTGCCTTCATCAGATGCTGCAGATTATAATGTACAGTAGATATAGGCAATTTTAACTTCTCAGAAATATCAGATTCAGTCGCATCCTGCATATCAGACAGATAATCCAAAATCTTTCTGCAACTATCATTAGATATAACCTGAGCTAATTCCTTAGCCTTCTTCTCTTTCAAACTCACCAATAAAAAAGATTTTTTACCCATTTTATACCTATTTAGTTTAGTTAAATTCTATCTAACATGATAGACTATATTAATATTTGCAGTAACCGCCACATCGCCGGGCAAAACAGCAGCAGCCTCTTCAATAACCTCTGCACCTGCTTTTGCATCCATCATGACAGGATAAGACCTTGAATAATAATTTGCTTCTGAAACAGTCTTAACCTTGCCCAATTTAACATCTAAACTGTCTGCAATCACTTCTGCTTTCTCTTTAGCATTTATAGTAGCTTCTGAAATTGCTTGTTTCTTATACTCTTGTTCCTTTTCTTCACTTAACTTAAACTGGATATTATTTATCTGATTAGCCCCATTCTTTACAGCAATATCAACTATTTCTCCAACTTTAGTCAACTCAGCAGTATTCACTTTTAATGTCTGTGTAGCTCTCCACCCAACAACAACAGAACCTTCATCCCGAGTCCATTTCCTTTCTTCATAGATACTAAGCTGTTCTGTTTCAATATCATCCTCACTGATCCCTGCCTGCTCAAATCCACCAAGCATCCCATTAATAGCTGCATTAACCTCATTTTGTGCCTCATCAGCACTATCTTTTACAACAGAAACTCCTGCCCAGACTTCAGCCTCATCCGGTTCAACACTAAGCTCAGAATTCCCAGCAACATTGATAGTATTCCCTTCACCTTGCTGCACACAACCAGTTAATGCCAACAAAGCAACAATCATCAAAACAATCACCATATTCTTTACATCCATTTCCATCACCTTTTTTTATTTTTTTATTATTTTTTGTTTTTTATTTATCCCTTATTAATTCATTATTTATTGTTTTTAATTATATTTTTATTAATCATTATTATTTATTGATTTAATATTTATTAGTTTTTTAAATTTTATTTATTCTTAATGGTTATTATTTATTATTAAAGTTTTATTTTGATTATTTTATTGATTTTATTTTTATTGGCTTTTAATCATATTGTTATTATTTATTATTGATCTTTTAATTTTTATTTATTATTTATTTTCACCTATTAAACCAATACTATTAAAGTTATACAAGCCTTTATAAATAGTTTACGTAAGCTTTGAATTGAATTAAAACTACCAATAATACTCAAAAGTAAGAAAACCACCCCTATTTAATCCAATAAACTAATTCCTAAAGATTCCAATAATAATATAGGGTTCAAACACGGTCGTACTTCGTACGCCCTACTCACAAAGGAAAAATCAGCACTTCGTAACAGATTTTCCCTCTGCACTCGTATTTTCACCCAGATTATTGGAATTACCACCTTATCAAACTAATCAAAACAATAAATATAAATACACCCAAATACAATTTCTATATTAAGCATTAAAAAAACTACAAGAACTTTTAGTTCTTGTCGGTTTAGAAATCCTTTTAGGATTTCTAAAAGAGGTTGATAGATTTGTTAAAAAAGAAAGCTATGATAGAGGTTCACTTTAATTGGATATTTATACTCATAGCAGGAGCAGTTATCTTTGTTTTCTTCATAAATATAGTAAATAAACAGCGTGAATTCTCAGACATAAGAACTTCTGGAACAATCGCAACAAACCTGGAATCAATATTGACAGGAGCCCAGATATCGACAGATACTGTAAACATAATAGACCTCCCAAAAGTGAATATAGGTTTTGAATGTGAAAGATATTTTATAGGTCCCACACCCAAACAGACAAAAAGCAATGTAATTTTCGCCCCAAATCTATTAAAAGGAACACAGATGATAAGTTGGGCATTGGACTGGAACATGCCATATAGAATAACTAACTTCCTTTACCTTACAGACCCTGAATTAAGATATATAATTGTAAACAAAGCAGATAGACCAGGTCAATTATTATTTGATGAATTACCAGAAGAAGTAAATAAAGAATTGATTGAGCTAGGAAACATTGGCAATTTCATAGATAAAAACAATTTCAAAGTAAAATTCATATTTTTTGATAGTAATGATGCTGGACCGCTAACAAAACTAACATATATGAAAGACGAAGACGTAACTGCAATAGTAATAAAAGACTTCACAAGCAGCACAATAATCCCACCCACAGGAACAATAGAATTCTACCAAAAAAATGGTTTAGTCTGGCAATTAACAGGAACATCATATTATCTAAAAAAAGAATCTATGATAGGAGCAATCTTTGCAGAAGACTGGGATACTTTCAATTGTGTGATGAAAAAGGCATTTAAAAAACTAAATCTAGTATCTAAAGTCTATCTAGAAAGATCAGAAACCCTTGAAACTGCATATGCTGGAACAAACTGTGCACCACCATATAGTACAGCAATAATCAACCTGGAAAATCTGAGGGATTCTTCTGAAAAACAAACAGGGGAATTCCCAACAAGTTCAATAACAATGGGTGCGATGCAAGACTATGCAACAAATATAGGGAGTTCATCAGGAAATGCAAATAACCTGGCTCAGCTATACTCCTGCGCATTGATATATTAAGATGAAAAATAAACTTAAAAAATCACAGATACAGATGGGTGAATCAGTAGCAATCCTATTTATATTCTTTATATTGATGATATTTGGCTTTGTTTTCTACATGAATATATTAAAAGGCTCAGCAAAAGTAGAGATTGAAGAAAACATCCAATTAAAAGCCATTGGAATCGCACAAAAAGCATCATTCTTACCAGAACTCCAATGTTCTGACGAAAATGTTAGAAAAGAAGACTGTATTGATTTATTAAGACTGGATGCAGCTTCTAACTTGATACAACAAAACCACATCTATTATTTTGATATTTTTGAATTTAGTAATATAAGAGTAGAAAAGATATGGCCCCCACCGACCAATACATGGCAGCTATATAATAACACCCCTTCAAATTTCTCAAATAGATTATCCACATTTATACCGATTTCACTGCTTAACGTAACTAATGACATACCTGAATACTATTTTGGAACTCTGATTGTAGAAGTGTATAAAAGATGAAAATAACCAAAAGATCACAGATGGAAATGATGGGTCTGGCAATTATTGTAATATTAGTATCTATAACAATGCTTTTTGCAATAAGCTTTGTAGTTTTGAGAAAACCAGCAGAATATAAACAAGAATACACTCAAACAGAACTTGCTTCTAACATATTAAGCACATTACTAAGAACAACAGCCTCAGAATGTAATGAGTTAAGCTTTACAGAAATATACCAGGATTGCGCAAAACACTACCCATTTCCAAGTTCAGAATTATGCGAAGTAGGCGGTTCGCCACAATCAACATGCCATTTCTTAAACCAGACAACAAAAGAGATACTAAATCAAACACTAGGAAACTGGCATATCAAATACGAATTCAACGCAAAGATTAAATCAGACCCTAACCCCATCGTAAGCACAGGGAGTTGCCCAGGAGTAAAAAAACATAAGATATACCCTATACCAGTAGATCCTTCAGGTCAAAAAACAGTATCAATAACACTAGACATCTGCAGCTAAAAACATAAATTTCATTAAAAAATCAATAATCTATATGAAATCCCTAAAAACCATCGAAAGGTTTAAATATAACATCTCTCAATTATAAGGTATAAATAGTTATATTAATAACTCAAACTCCTATGTTTGAGGAATTAGAAATTTCCAAGAGAAATTTCAAATAAAAACGAGGTGCGTATCTATGAAGAAAAAAGGTCAAGGATTAAGCTTAAACACAATTATTGTAGCAGCCATAGTTCTGATTGTCTTAGTTGTTTTATGGGCAATTTTCACAGGAAGGATGGGAGTTTTCTCAAAAGGATTAACTGACGTTACTAAAGGTGGAAATTGTAGAGATATTGGAACTCTAAAACCTGAATTAGATGGGTGCTCTACTGGATGCATCAGAGTTTATGGTCAATTTGAAGATGTAACTGCTGGTGAAATTTGTTGTAAACCTACAAAAGCAAACATATGTTCAGGAAAATACAGTATAGATCAAAATGATCCTAATTCGGCAAAAAAAGATTGTGGAATATTCGATGAAGATGATTGTAATACCGCCGATCATAATGGATGTAACTGGATAGATGTAGAAAAAGGAAGTTGTTAACTTCCCTAATTTTTTTCTTTTTTTATTATCTTTTCTGACAAAATGATTAAACCTAAAAAAGCATTTTCTAAATTCCAGATAATCCCCATAATCATATTTATAGTTATTGTAATCATGATATTCTCATTTATGACTTCTTTTAGTAAAAAAGTAAGCACAACAGAAAAATCAGCATCTGCAGATAAATGTGAGATTCTGGGAACCACAAACTACTGCTGTGAACAATACTCCCCTAGCGAGATAATCGCAAAAGGATCATGGTCAGACTGCAAAGAACCATTAAGCGCATGTTGTGTTGGTTAAACAAAATCAAAGATTTTATATATAAATCCTTCTTATAGTACAATATGATTGAAATACTAAAAAAAGTAAAAGTAAAGGTAAAAAAAGATTCTAAAGTAATAGCTGCACTCATATTTGGCAGCTACCCTAAAAAAGGGTATCGTGATATAGATATTTGTCTGATTCTAGATAAAAAACTGCCTAATATAGAGCTATCCAAGAAAAAGCTTAGCTACCAAAAAATATCCTCAAAACTAGACATACAAATAATGCAACAACTTCCATTATACATAAAAAAAGAGATATTAAACAGCAATAAACCATTATTAGTAAAAGATGATGGAAAGATATTTGACAGAGCAAGAGATATAATAAAAGAATTTAATCTCTACGAAAAACACTACAATGAATATCTGGAACATATCAAAAATGGAACAAGAAAAAAGGCTGTTATCTAAAATAGAAGAGATAAATGATTATCTAGGTGAATTAAACAGTATTAAGCCTGATTCACTAGAAATATACAAAGATTCAACAGAAAAAAGAAGGGCATGTGAAAGACTGCTACAGATATTGATTGAATCTGTCATTGATATATGTTACATAGTCCATAAAGGAAAGAATATAGGGATTCCAAAAGATGATGATTCTGTTATAAACAACCTCTACAAAAATAAAGCAATAACCAAAGAGATAAAAAACATTATCTCAGAATTAAATGGATTTAGAAACATAATAGTCCATAAATATGGTACTGTCGATGATGAGTTGGTTTTTGAAAACATAAAAGAAAACCTACAAGACTTTGAAAAAATAAGAGATTTCTTCATAAAACAGATATAATCTATAAACCATTAAACGCCCGTTGTATTGGTTAATATATATTTGACCATAAAAAGATTTATATAGGGCTTATCCTAATAATCACATATGAATAAAAAAGCTACTGAAGTTCTAGGGATGCCTATAGAAATGTTAATAATTATTGTTGCACTTCTAGTATTTGGACTTATCGCAATAGGGGTTTACCTCACCAATGCTACACCTAGCTTATTACCATTACAATGAAAAATAAAAAAGCAATCATGGCCTCAACCCTAGTTACAGTCATAGCACTAGCAATTGTATTCTATGTCATATTAAACTTATATTCAGGAATAATAGCCATATTACGTGGGTTCGGTGAAGACTATTTTTGGTGTTTACTAAAAAAGATAATAAGCGCCTATACAAAAACGCCGATTGGGGGTGTAGTAGTATGGGGTGCATTCTGCCCACCAATTGTAAATACAATCACACTAACTACTAAAGGAGATAACCTAATTCCAATAGACACAGCATTCACAAAAAGAGATATTAATAATTTAGAAAAATGGTATCCTGGAGAAAATATTAAAGATAGAGATTGGCGCTTAAGATATAAACTAGACGAATCTATTGCACAAGGAGTAAAAACCTGCTGGGGAAGAAATGGGGAAGGAAAACTACCCTTAGGACCCCAATGGAATGATGAATTTTTAAAAGTAGCAGACACCATATTCTATTGTGATTTATGCACAGTATACAAATCTAATGATGATATAAAAGATATATTTGATAAACAAAACGGATTATCATTAAACGAATTCTTACAAAGAAATCCAAAATCACCCGGAAGTTCAGAAAGCCTATTTGAACACTTAACTGATAAAGACTTTGAATCAAGCTTCCATCTAAACTATATATACTATACTAATAAAGATATAGCAATAGTTTATGTAAGGAGGAATATTAATAATTTTAATGAATTCTTAAGAGATCTGAGAGATATTTTACCAGGATTTAATGAAAAAGACCACCCAACACCAATAGATCAAGTAATAATAATTCCATTCGATCAATACGAAACATTAAATTGTAAAACATGAAAAAACTAAATAAAAAAGCAATCGGTGTAAGATACCTAGTAGCCTTAATAATTGGTCTATTTGTTTTAGGATTTATTTTATGGATTATTTCCAGAACCAATACGGAAAATCAAGGTTTATTAGAGATAATTAAAGATTTTTTTTAAAATGTTTAAAAAAACTAAAAAGATTAAAAATTCTTGCAGGTTTAGAAATTCACTTAGGATTTCTAAAAAAGGTATGGCCTGGCAACAATTAATAGAATTTTTATTGGGTCTGCTTATGCTCGCATTTATTTTTGGATTTATCTTTCCAGAATTATTTCCATATCCCATGCAAATATGGAATATGACCAAAACATCATTATTTGAGGCAGATGAATTTGCACCGCAATATCAAGGAGCCATGACAACAAATGACAAAATTGTTGATGGATCAATAAAAGCTTTAATGTGTGCATCGAGCAGTACATCATTAGGTAAACTTGACAAAGCATATTGTCAAAGTTTAGGTGGTAAAGACCCCACACAAATAGAAAATAAAGTAACTGGTGCAGCTACGCCCCCAGAACAAGATACTATTGAATGTAAAGGACTTCTCTTTGGAAATTCATGTGTAGAATGTAGTGGATCTTATTCTTCGGGAGAAGGAGAACAAGAATTGAATATATATGACATAAGTAATATTGCAATAGATTGTATGAATTCATTCTACCAAACAGGAGATGATACATTCTGTGGAATTATTAGTAAAAACTCAATAAAAGGAGATATAACAAAAGAATCACTTAAAGATTACTTAAAAACAAAAGCAGGAGAAGATGGAAAGAAACTAACTAATGAAATGCATTTATATGTATATCCTTCGCCTTTTGAAACTTCAAGAACATATTATGTAATTGCTGATGATGATGGTGGAGACTCAATCTTCCTCTTAAGCAGCATAGTAGTAGGAACTGGAAAAGTTAATGGTAAAAGTGAAGATATAGATGATGCTAAGGAAACCTGGCAAAAATGGTTAGTAGATAATGGAGGTAATAGTGCATATAACAAATTTCAATGTGAAGTGGTTGGTTTTGAATTGCCCCAAGAAATATCTGATGCAGAAGAATACATCACTTTTTTTGGAGATCCTGAATATCTGATTTATTATGAGAAATTTCCTGCTGAAGAGAAAGAATCATGGCAATTCCAACAAGAAACGTGGTTTATGGTGGGTTTGGGCGTTAGAGCAGCTTTTGTAGCAATCCCCCTTGTAAAACATATACCTGGAGTTGGATCTATATCTAAATTCCTAAAAGTAGATAAAATTTCTAGAATTCAAAGATTAACAAGAACATTAGATAAACTTGATGATGTTGCCAAATCAAAAAGAATTGCTAAAATATTAAAGATAGCGAGTGAAGTCGGAGATGACGGAATAGCGGCATTCCTTAAAGCAGCTTCATCAAGTACAAAAAACTTTGTGACTGGTTCTGTTGCTGATGATATAGCTGTAAATGCAATAAAAAAGATAGCAATTTATAGGGCTCAAGGTGGAACATTAGCAAGTTCAAACAGGATAAAAGCAATATCAAATACACTAAAAAAACAATTCGACTATTATGGTATGGATGGAGCAAAATATGCGGCCGATTTTAAGAAATTAGCAGAACAAGGTAAAAATTTAGAAGGGGCACTATCCACTGTAATGGGATCATCACTAGACGACATTACAAAATTAGTATTATCCTCAAATTATATACAAATCATGAAACAAGTTGGATTCTCTAATTTTGCAAAAGTAGCTTTCTCAAAAAATGGAATAAAAACTACAGAAAAATTAATGAGAAAATCATTCCCACACTTAAAAAAACTACAATCAGTACATCCTGAAGTATACAAACAAGTAATGTCTAATATGGATGATGCAGCAAGAACTCTATTTAGCAAAGGCACTCCAAAAATTCTCATGGAAAGTAGCGAAGTTCTTGTACAAAACTCAGATGATGTAATAAAACTAATGGCTGAAGGTGGAGATGACGCTATAGGTGCTATCCTTGCAAATGTATTAAAAACAAAAGAATCTGCTTCAGTAGTGAAAACGGCAATACAATCAGGAGGACAATGGGCCAAGGCAAGTTCAAAAGAATTATGGAAATGTGCGGCTCTAGCACCTGCAATAATGGCAGGAGGAGCATTAGAATTTATGACTAATGGTGCAATACCAACTCCAATAGGCACTATAACATCTGGCGCTGTAATAAACCTAGGAACTGCAGGAATAGTAGCAGGACCAATCACAGCTTCTGCTGGCTGCATAAACTTCCTAAGATATAATTACATCCCATTACTAATAGCCTCAGGGTATTTATTTGAAAGAGCAGAAAGCCAAAGTCAAATGTTCGTACCAGTTGGAACAGATAATATTGGAGTAGTTAAACCGAAATATGAAATACCTCAAGCAATACCAAAAACATATGCCCTAGAAAATACAAAAAACTTATACATGATTATGAGGAAAGATCAAACCCAAGCCCCAAAAAGGTTCTTCTTAGCAAGTCCATGTAAAACAGATCTAAAAATAACACAAGATTATTGCACCTGTCAGATAGCAGACAGTGAATTTATGTATGAATTTGAACATAAAGGTCAAAGGCTTCAAACAATAGAACCTATAGGCCTACCAATAACCACACAATATTCATGGGATTCAATGACTCAAGATGAGAAAAATGATTTCATAACTGGAAGATATCATTACCCTGATGAATACTGGCAAAGGGATATAACTTTTGCTTTTTATTTCAAACAAATATTCGCAAGATATGAAGAGGATGACTTTGTAGATCAAAGAAAAGAATTCTTTAAATTCTTCTTCCAAGACAAAAGAACATTTGCAATGATATTTGCAAGTAGGTATGATAGCAATATAGAAAATTATATTGCAAGAGTACCATTAACAAAATTAATCTCAAAAATATCAAAAGTATTAGAATTAAGTGATGAAGAATACTTAACATTCTTAGATACACTAGCTGAAGAATATTTTATAGATAATCCAATAAATATCGAGACGCTAAGCCTAAGTACAACTGACAAAACATATATTAACAAGATAATAAGAATACTATTTCTAGATACAGCAGTAGTTCCAGGTTATGAATTGACACTAGAAAAAGAATTTGACTACTTATTAAAATGGAATAAAGAAAACTATGATGAATACTGGACAAAAACAGATGATGAATACTGGGATGACTACAAAATAAATTGGATAAAACTAGGAACAACTGAACTAATTAGATTACAAGCACTCCAAGAAGTAGACTCAGGTATATCAACAATAGGAAAACGAGTAAAAGACATGCAAATGTTAAGATTATTAAATAGTAAATACTTAGATGAATTTGCAAGACAATCTGCACTTAAAACATATATAGTAGATACATCAGCCCCAGATTCCGACAAGATGGTAAAAACATGTTCTGGGATAGGCATTTCAGAGAAAACACCCCCCACAAAAACTAACAAAGGTCAAAACATAAATCTAAAAACAACTGTACCATGTATAGCAGTGGAAACACAAAAAATAGACCATTATGCAAACACTGAAGAATGGAATGGTGGAAATAATTATTGTTTCAGCGGAACATCCCCAACCATTACCACAATGGGTAATTTTCTAGAAGGACTAAGTATAGCTGTAGGTGTAGGCGGAATATTAGCATCGCCATTTACTGCAGGAACAAGCACTGCTGCAGGAATCACATTAGCATATACTGGAGTTGAATTATCTGCAATGATCACATCATATATAATAAATGTATGTTCAGAATGGCCAAAACACAGCACAGGATTAAGTGGTTGTAGATGGCTACCAATTTAACTAAAACTAATCAAAGTAGAAGAATTATCATCTCTTAAAGCACCAACATAAACCCCGCCATAATGTAAATTATAGTTATTCTCAAATCTATTAATATCATCTTCAACATAATCCATATATATCCCCGAGGAAATCTCAACAAAATCAAACTGCTTTTCGTTCTGGTAATTTCTCCCCCAATAAATATAAGTATTATCAATTTTATTCTTCCAATCTTCATCCAAAAATATAAATATGGTGGGAATTGAATTAGCTAACCTTTCAATAATAAATCCCTCAATTACCCCATCATCTGGTTTCATATCATGCGAAATCTTCATCTTAATATTACCTTCAATATCAACATAAAACTCATTAAAATAAATGCCATTATACCACCCATCTAAGCCAAAAACAGTACCTATTTCTTCTGTATTTATCTGAACTCCATTAAAATCAACATAACCTTCACCCTTAGTAACCTTATCTACATTTATTTCTTTTATACCACCAGCCTTATCTTCTATCCAAGTAGTAGGATCATCACTATAAACATAATCAACCTTTGGCTCAAAAACATTAAAAAGAACAACAACTAAAATAACTAGAACAATTACAATAACAATAGAAATAATATTATATTTCTTCTCTTTTGCCATATCATTACATTACCTAATTACTTTATATAATTTTCTATCTAAATCCATAAAAACATTTATATATGAGTATTCTCTAAAAACCAGTATGAAGAAAAAAGCACAGCTTTCCCTACAGATGATTATAGTAGCTGCATTAGGCCTAATTGTATTAGTAATCTTAGCAATAATCTTCAAAGAACATATAAGTTCTTACGCTGCAGGATATAAAAGCACAGCAGATAACGCAATAGAATCAGCAGAAGGAGAAAGATGTGTATCTATTCTTACTACAAACCCAAGAAAATGCAGCGACACACCACCATCAGAAGAATGGACAGAAGTAACACTAACAAAAGATAAATGGTCTGATTGTGAAGATGAAAAGTGTTACGAAAAAACCAGTTAGAGTTCTAAGAATGAATAAAAAAGGAAGCACAAATATTCCTTGGGAAGAAATGCTAGGTCTAACAGTTTTAATCATAGTAGTGATGGGAGTCTCGCCTGGTATAATAAAAGGATGCTCTACTGCTAAATCGATAAATATCGCTGAACAAGATCAAAACAACTTTGAAATATTAATAGCGCAAATAAACGCACTCAGAGTTGAAGATGGAAAAAAAGAATTCCCCCTATCAATAAGTGAAGATTATCAAATAGAAACATACAAAAAATGCACTAATGAAGAAACACCAACAACAAACCGTTGTGCATCAAGACCAAAAATCTGCATAAAATACGTAAAAAACGACAAAAAAGCACCCCACTGCCAATATATAGAAAACACAGAATTTGAACCAACAACAATAACAGCATCAAATGGCTTAACAATGAAGAAAATAAACCAAGAAGGCGTATCAATAACCAGCATTACCCCGTTAACTGATTCTTAGCATATTATATATGATAGAATAATAACAGCAACTACCAATTCCCAAAAATATTTAAACCCCAAATTCTATTTCAAGTATAATGCATTATATAAAAGGAAAAAGGGGCTATACTATAGCAATGATCTTGATTCCATTAATAAGCTTATTATTGGTTTTCGGATTTTTCTTCTTACCAATACTTGCAGATCTAACTGGATTACAAGAAACAACCTATTTTGAGAAAAATTTCTTAACAAGAGAAATGTCAACAATAATAACTGGCCTTTATGCAAGTCCCGGAAACACAATTGTAAATTATGTTAGAGATACCCTCTGGTTTAGTTATGAATTCACACAAGAAGAAGTAACATCATTTGATGAAACCACAACATTAACTTCAAAAACAAAATACTCAATTATAACAGGCACATTAAACATAAATCCAGTAACATTAAACCCAAAATTTGAAAGCGAAATAAAATCAGAAGAAACCCTAAAAGAAAAAGTTATCCCCATATTCACAAAAATAGGAAACAATATAGTAGTAGATAACAAACAAATAACTAATCAAAATATAAACTGTGAAAGCCCAAACTTACCAGACCTAAAAGGCAAAACAATCCTAATAGATGCAGGACATGGTGGTGTAGACAATGGTGCAGAAGCCAATAACCTAAAAGAAAAAGATATTACAGGAGCAATTGGACTTTCATTATATCAATCGATTACTAATCCTAAATTCTTTACAAGAGAAAACATAAGAAAAACAGTAGCAGAACAAACAGTAAACACAAACTACAGAAACAAAAACGAAATAGCAAAAGAAATAGCTCAAAACAACATAGATATAATCATAAGCATACACACAGGAAACTACGATGACAACAGCAATAATATAAAAGCACATTACTCAATAGAATCAAACAAGAATATCCAAGAACAAAGCAAAAGTTTAGCTTGTGAAATTCTAAGAGAATTATCAAATGAAAAAGAACTAGAACTTACTGGATCATCGATAATAGGGATATATCCTGAAGATTACAATGGTGCAGAAATATTAGTAAACAATAAAATAGCCATTCTTTTAGAAATAGGAAATATCAACAGCATAAAGAGCTCAGATAAACTAAAAGATCCCTCTATCACAAACAGAATAAGCACATCAATAAAAAGAGGGTTAACATGAATAAGAAAGGGGATTTAGCAGCACACTTCTTTTTAATGATATGTTATGTAGTTGGCATACTAGCATTTCTTACTCTATTAAGCTATTTAGTAACAACAGCAATAGCACAATCTGCAAACACCTACAACCTAGAATACTATCTAGTATTAAACAGAATGATTTACCCAAAGGAAGGCATATTCCATTACGATGAGGATATAGATAGAGTCTATCCTGGAATAATAGACTCAAGTAAACTAGATGAAAAAAGATTAAAAACACTATTTGGAGAAAACCAAGATGTAAGTACTAGATTAAAAACATCAAAATATGATGTTTATTACAATAAAAACATATACGATGTGGGTGAATACGTCTACGAAATAGATATAGCTACCTATGGCGGATTAATACAAACAGTACCAATAACAGATCAACAAGGAAACAATGATATCTTGCAAATAGGTCTAATATATCAAAAATGATCGGAAAAAAAGCAGCAACAGGAAGTGATTATATAGCATTTCTCGTATTTGTAGGGGTATTAATATTCTTATTCATACTATCAGTATTCATAATAACTCCAAGCATAGGTGGAAAAACAGAATATGCAATCAAAGTAGAAATGGAAGGCACTAGCGATAACCTATTTCTATACGGCTATTTAAGGCAAAATCTAGAAAACAAAAACATAGCAGATCTAATAGCAGAATCCCATACAAAGAAACAATATGAAGAACTAAAACAAGCCACAATCGAAATACTAGACAAAACACAAGAAAACACCAACTTTAGAATCTACATAGATAATAACGAAGAAATAGAAGAATGTCAAACAAAATGTAAAGGGGATGAAAGAGAATTTGAAGCAAAACTCCCAACACCAAAGGGGGATATAATTGATTTCAAAATAATCATATACGAAAATGAATAAAACTACTAAAATTGAAGATTTTTGCCGGTTTATAAAGTATAAATCTAATTTATACTTTACTAAACTAGGAAAATGTTCTCATTTTCCGTTGTTTAGAAATCCGCTTAGGATTTCTAAAAAAGCAATGACTCAAACAATGACTTGGTTTTTACTACTTACTATGTTTATCCTAATTGCAACAGCATACATCCATGTCTGGTCAGAAACAAAAGAATTTGCAAGTACAACAGGAGAAATCCAAAGTGAACTCATAGATTCATACCATCAAGGAGAATTAGCATTAATCTTCACAGATCAAGCAGCAAAATATAGCATACAAAGATCAATTATAGATGTAGCAAGCAACGGGGGCTATATTGAAGACCAACCATGTAACACATACCCAACAACTGATGATGAATATGTACTATGGGAAGATTTTGGAGAACAAATCTGCTATCCAACAAAAAGTGATGTAAGAAAAAGTATAAGCAAACTATTTGCACAAGAATTTAACAATTATGCAATAAAATACACCCCTACAAAAATACCTAAGAATAATTATGATTTAATGTTCAAAGAAAATGAACATATTCTAGAAATAACAGGCATAGCCACACAAGAAATAACAATTCCAAGAGACAAAAAACAATATGAAGAAGATATCTGGCAAACATTATCACAAAGTGAACAAGAATGCCTTTCAAAAGAAAACCAAGTTCCATTAACTACTATAGGCTTAACAGTAAGCTGTGGAACATGCCCTCAAAACTCAGCATGTAAAGATTACACAAAAGAAAAATACTGTACAATAGATCCGTGCAGCCTAAAATGTGCATGGAAAGAAGATGAATGCCGAAGTAGCAATGTTGTACACAAAATAACAGCATCATTCAAACTAGAAACCTATAATATAATTAATCAAATAGAAAAACACTCAAAAAAATCAATAGAAATGAAAGAAAGAATGGTGATTTGCCTCGCAAAAGGGAGCGAACAAGCAGATGATGATGATTTGGAAACCTGCTCAAGAAAAGAAAGTTCAGACATAACATATAGAAAAACAACAAATGCAGATTATACACTATTATTTAACATTGAATATGACTCACTAAACATATATGCTGAAAAACTAGCTATAAAATATGGAATAAGGTTCTTAGATGATTTCCCACCACCACAAACAGATATAATAAAAGAAACAGAAACAGATGGAACACCAAAACTTATAACCCACCTTAGATGGAACAGAAATAAAGCCTCAGACGTAGCAAAATATATGATATATGCAAGACAGCTACAACCGATAAACCTAAACGACAAAGATTTGATAACAACAATAACCTCAGACCAAACAGAATGGAAAATAGATTACACAACTAAATTAACACAAGATACCTCATATTATTTCTATGTAATAGCAGAGGACAATAAAGGCAACACAGCTGCTTTCAACAGCAACACAGTAGTTCAACTAAAAACAAAGAAATCACCTCCAATTACTATCTGATAAAACCATTATATTCCACAACATAAAACTATTTAAATAATCAGACCGACCTTCTTCATACAATGATAAAGATACCTTTAACCACAATTATCGAGAAGATAAAAGAAAACTCAAGTTTAAGCGAAGAAGATATCAACAAAAAGATCGATGAAAAGATGATTCAGCTTTCTGGTCTTATTTCTAAAGAAGGCGCAGCACATATAATATCTAACGAATTAGGTATAAAGCTATTCGAAGAAACCCCTGGAAAATTACAGATAAAGAATATACTGGCAGGTATGCGTGATGTAGAGACAGTCGGCAAAATACAGCAGATATACCCTGTAAATGAATTTCAAAGAAAAGACGGTGCAACTGGAAAAGTATGCAGCGTAATAATTGCAGACGAAACCTCCCAGATAAGAATTGTCTTATGGGGATCACAGACAGATATTTCAAAAGACCTAAAACAGGGCGATATAATAAAGATAGAATCAGGCTATGCCAGAGAAAATAACAATAAACTAGAAGTCCATTTAAACGATAGAAGTAAATTAACCATAAATCCAGAAGGGGAAGTGATAGGTGAAGTTAAAGAAACAACATCAACAAGAAAAAAGATCTCTGAGCTTAATGAAAGTGATAGCGACGTTGAACTACTAGGGACAATTGTCCAGGTATTTGAACCAAGATTCTTTGAAGTTTGCCCAGAATGCAACAAAAGAGTAAGACAAAGGGATGAAGGATTCTTCTGCGAAGCACACAATACAGTAACTCCTGCTTTTTCATACGTCCTTAACCTTATAATGGATGATGGTTCAGAAACAATACGGACAGTATTCTTCAGAAACCAATTGCAAAACCTGCTAAATATAGAACATGAAAAGATAGTAGCATACAAAGACGAACCTGAAAAATTTGAGGAGATAAAAACAAGTTTATTAGGGAATATAATCAAGATAAGTGGCAGAGTAAATAAAAACGAAATGTTCGATAGATTAGAATTTGTAACAAGATTAGTATTTGCAAATCCAGACCCAAAAGAAGAGATAGAAAGATTAAAACAAGAAGCAGAGAATAAACCAACAGAACAAAAAGTAACAGAGACACCAACTCAAGAAACATCACCTGAACCTAAACAAGAAGAAGTAAAACAAGAAACCCCTGTACAACCAACAGAACAAAAAGTGACAGAAACACCAACTCAAGAAACAACACAAACACCACAAAATACACCTGAAGAGATAAAAACAGAAGAACCAGAAAAAGTCCCTAGCTTTGAAGACATATAAGATGCTTTTTAAAACACATTTAGCCTTTGGCTTTCTTTGTGCATTAT
>Ga0257125_1001115_pt1 | contig 29365 bp, 29 predicted proteins | sample SI106_200metaG_FD_190183 | JGI IMG/M metagenome (GOLD analysis project Ga0257125, IMG submission 190183) | Marine microbial communities from Saanich Inlet, British Columbia, Canada - SI106_200 | ecosystem: Environmental > Aquatic > Marine > Inlet | place: Canada: British Columbia | collected... | reverse complement strand
TGATCATAAGTTGGCATTACCAGTAGATGGTTATGAATTAGGGTTATTAAAGGTATTGTTTGATAATGATAAAAAAAGAGGTGTTGATTGGTCAGAAGTATATGAACACATACATGGAGTAGATGCTGATAAAACAAACAAAGGATCAATATATGATACAACTAGAAGGTTTAATAGAAGAGTCCAAAGATATTTTGGTATCCCGGAAAAAAATAAAATAGTAAAAATGGATAACAATACAATAAAACGTCTAATGTAAGCTAAAACAATACCTGACTCCAATCTGAGTCAGGTCAATTTTTTATATAATGTATGTCTACTGTTAAGGTAGATTTTTTAGTTTATTTAATAATTAACCAAAAACAAATGAACAAGAAAAATGAAAAAAAACCAGGCCTTAGACTTGGAAAGCAAGATGGTATTAGTGGTCATATAACCTCTCTGTACCAGCTTCATGGGGTGCTAGAGGTGGCCAGTATCAGTAATTATAAGATTATAAGATTACTGAAGGACCCCAAAAAAGTTTACTATTTTTACAGAAAGGACAATGCATTGGAAAAATTAGGACAAGAATTTTGTGATGCCTTGTATGAAAATGGCAAGGAAAATAATATTGATCAAGCAGACATTGAATGGGCTTGTGAGGATGTTATGGAAGAATTGTATAAACTAGCCGATAAATATGAGGTTATAATTCATCAAAAATAAGTATGACAGAAGAAAAAAAATTAAAATTAAAATTAGGCAGGCAACGTCGACAAAATGAGAAAGTCGGCCTTGTTTGTCAGGTAGACGAAAACATTCAAATCTTTGTTGATGCTTATCAATATATTCTTAAAGTAGGAGACAAGAGTAATCAGATTTATTATTTTTCTAGTATAGCGGAAGTAGTAGAAGAATTAATGGATATGAAGTCCAAAGAATTAATGCTTAAGAAAGAAGATAAGAGTATTGAGTCTATACATCAATCTATTAAAGAATCTAAAGAGTGGCTCAGGGGAGCCTTAGGGTCACTCTTTTCAAACGATCTTGATGGAAAATTATAACCATAGAGAGCGCTTGGGTCTTTTCAGGTCATCTAACACCATCGAGTAATTAAATCAGCTCAATATGAAGAAAAATTTAAAATTGCTACACCAAGATTTCATTGAAGAATGTACATATGTCGGTAAGTTATCTGATGTTACTATCAGAGGCTATATTGGTGCGTTTAATTTATTTTTGAAAATGAACCCTGGTGTAGCAGTAGCTGATTTATCAACTCAAACCGTGGTTAAATTTTTTAAAAGGTTAGAACAAAGAGAAAGAGAAGTTGGCAGAGGAGGAATTAAGACAGGAATAAAGAGAAGTACGGTTGCAACGTACTGGTCAAAGCTAAATGTTTTTATGGCTTGGCTGGAAAAACATAAAAAAATAAAAGAAAATCCTTTTAGAGAAATTAAATGTCCCAATGTAGAGTATGCTGACAAAAAATTTATTCAGAAAAAAAATTTAGATAAAATATTTTCAGCAATTGCTATAAACATAGATTGGAGTAGCGATTTAGTGAGAAAGAGGAATATGGCTATTTTTAATCTATTTTTATATTCTGGAATCAGAAAAGGAGAGTTATTAGGATTAGAGTTGATTGATTTTAATTTTGATAAAAAAGAATTAATGGTTAGAGCTGAGATATCAAAATCAAGAATAAACAGAGTAATACCTCTAAATAGAAGACTTATTATAGTCCTAAAAGACTATTTAAAGGAACGCAAGAGTCTGAAGTATAAAACAGAATATTTTTTTGTATCAAATAATAGCGATGATAAGTTTACTGAACATGGATTAAAACATACCGTAGCAAAAATAGTAGAAGAGTCAGGTGTGAAATTTCATGTTCACAGATTTAGACATGCCTTTGCTATAAATTTAATCAACAAGAGTTCAGATATCATGAAGGTAAAACAACTTTTAGGACACAAAGATATACGCATGACTGCAGCTTATTTAAGGTGTATACCTAGTAATGCTATGAGGGGCGATATAGAAGCTTTAAACATGGACGATATGCTCTAAATTTGGTACAATAATAGGGCAGTACTCTCTGGAGATCCTGGTTGCTAAACAGGTCCACCGGGTGGTATAAATTAAATATCTTAAACTTACTATTTTGGTCTAAGGTTAGACTAAAAGCCATGAAAACACCCTAGGTGTATTCATGGTAAGGAAGGGGTCCGCAGTTCAAGTCTGCGTGACGGCTCCACTTTAGCCCTTTGGGGCTGTTTTTATTTTTATGCTATAATTATGGTATTATATTGTATTTTGTGTGGTATCTTGACAAAATGTGATAAATATGTTAAAATCTTATATTAAAAAATATCATGCTAAATAAATTCAAAAACAAAAGAAAAGACTCAGATCACGACTTGCTCTCAGATTATGAGGAGGTCAATGTTTATGGTACAGATCCACATGATCCGGATACAGATTGTGATGGTGTACCTGACGGAGTTGAAGTAAGAATGGGCCGTAATCCAAAAGGCCCGGGACTTTTGAAGGATTTATTTATTCCCAATGAATGCAATGATTTTAGACCAAAAGCTTTGCATCCTCGTAGACTAACTTTTCATGCTTTATCTGCTGTGATAATTAAGATTGTCATGGTTGTTTTTTTACTGTCTTTTCCAGTTGATGCTTGGCTGACTCCAGATGTTTTGTACGAACAAAGTAACTATGTAGTTGAACTAACAAATAATATTCGTACTGATTTGAACAGAAATGTTTTGACTATAAATACTACTTTACAGCAAGCAGCTATAGATAAAGCCGAAGATATGATTATTAATCAATACTTTGCTCATATTAGTCCTGATGGTACTGGTTTACGTCATTTTTTAATGAATAATCATTTAGACTATAAAGTGGCTGGAGAAAATCTAGCTTTAGGATATTCTAGTGCTGAAGAAGTAGTTGATGCTTGGACAAAGAGTCCGACTCATTATGCCAATTTGATTGATAGCGATTATACTGAAATTGGTGTAGGCATGTTAAATGGTAATTATAAGGGTTATGATACTACTGTGGTAGCTCAGTTTTTTAGACAGCCACCCAAACCTATTATTCCCCCAGTAGAAGAGATAGTTGAAGAAGTACCTATTGAAGAAGAGGTTATTATTGTAGAAGAACCAGTGATTCCTGTGGCTCCTGTAGAGGTTTTGGCTGAAAAAGAAGAATTACCTGAAGAAGAAGTTATAGAAGAAGTCATTGAACCTTTGCTTATCCCTGTCTTGATATCACCTAATAATAATCTTTTTACTAAAGATAATATTATTGATATTGTAATTTCTGCACCTCAGGCTGTAGAAGTTAATGTTTTTGATAATAATGAAATTATCAAAACGGTACCAATTGTAGATAATCAAGCAAATATAAATATCAGCCTAGTAGAAGGAGAACATAATCTACAATTTCAGGCTGTCAGAGATCAAGAGAGTATTTTATCTGCTCAATATACTATTACTATTGATAATACTATTCCAGTAGTTGATCATGAACAAACTTATATTTCTGTAGCTGAATCAGTAGATGGAACAGGTGTAATGATCCAAGCAGTGGCTTATCTGAGTGAAGACACTAGTGAAGCTGAGGTTTATTTGGCTGGGCGTGTTATAAAACTGTTCAAAGAAGATAGTCAAAAATGGACAGGTGCTTTGGCTTTATCTGAAGCTGATTATGATGAACTATTGAGTCCAATGGTTTTGGCTAGTATTTTGGTAGTAGATTTTGCTAGTAATAGAGTGGTCCAAGATATTAATTTTGGCAGTATCCAGGCCGTAGAAACATCAGCTATTGAACAATATGGATTTATAAAAGACAATGCTTCTGGTAATATAAAACCAATATTTGATTTTACAAATATTTATTTTCAAATTGTTATTGCTTTAGCTGTTTTAGCTCTGTTGCTTAGCATTGTTATTCATTGGCGTAGACAGAGTATTAAGACAGTTGCTTCTGCTACTGCCTTCATTATTCTGTTAATTGCCTTGACAATATTTTAATAATATGTTTATATATAATATACTCTAATTAATAAAAATAATTAATTACAATAATATGAAAAAAGTTATTATCAAAGGTTTTACTTTTACGCTAGCCTTAGCTATAATGCTTAGTGGATTGGGAGTTTTTTCTATCTCAAGTACAGCTAGTGCTGAAAGTCAACCAGAACCATCTCTAACTGCACCCGAACCAGTCGTAGGTGAATGGTGTAGTGCTTTGTATGGTATTTTTATGACTGCCTACAATAGTCCAGCCAATTACAACGCTGTAGCTGACTTAAACAACGATGGCGTTGTTAATATATCTGACTTTGGTATGTTGGCTGCTATGTATAGCAACGGCGATGATGCTACTTGTTATGCACAGTTCCAAGGTACTTATGACTTTGGTAACTATCTAAATGTTGATTGGTGTAATGGTCTGATCAAGGGCATTGAAGATTCATTTCATTCTCAATCTGGAGATGCCAATTATTCTGCTATTTTTGACTTAGACGATGATGGTCAAGTTAATATAGTAGACGAAGCTATTGCAGCTAGTATAAATGGTAACCAAGCTATTTGTTATCCTCATTACACACCACCATTAGCAGTCATGGAAGAACCAGATGCTCCTGCAGAGCCTGAAGCATTTGTTCATGGTGAATGGTGTAGTGCTTTGTATGGTCTATTCCAAACTGCCTACAACAATCCAGCCAATTACAACGCTGTAGCTGACTTAAACAACGATGGTGTTGTCAGTGTATCTGACTTTGGTATGTTGGCTGCTATCTATGGCAACGGCGACAATGCAGGTTGTTATGCACAATTTGAAGATCCAACTGCTAACTTTCATTTTGATGAAGAAAATCATTTAGACATTGATTGGTGTAATGGTCTTTGGCAAGGTATCCAAGATTCATTTCATTCTCAATCTGGAGATGCCAATTATTCTAGTATCTTTGATTTAAATGGTGATGGTACTATTGGTTTGATTGATCAAGGTATTGTTGCTTATTTACTTGGTGAAAATGATCAAAGCGCTTGTTATCCTTATTATGTCCCACCAATGCCTGAATGGGGCGGTAACGGCGGCGGAGGCGGCGGAGGCGGCAGCTCAGATTTGTCTATTGTTATAGATAATGTACTAGTTATACCAGAGATTACTTCAGCCACTGTTACTTGGAATACCAATCGAAGTGCAACTACTATCTTAGATTATGGTACTGAAAATTATGATTTCAATACCAACGACGGTCTATATACTGTTGAACATCAAGTTGTTTTGAATGACTTGGAACCAGGCACTCTCTATCACTTCTTGGTTTCAGCTATGAATCCAGCTGATCAACTTTTTGAAGACATAGATCGTACTTTTACTACCTTAGGTGAAATAGTAATTGAAGAAGAAGTTGTTGAAGAGCCAGTAATTGAAGAACCAAAAATAGAGCCAGAAGTTTTGGGTGAAAAGATTGATGCTTGTATCCCAGATATTGATATAGATATTATTGATACTATTACTTTTGCTGAAAAATCTTTGTTACGTGGTTGTGGACCAGAAGTATATTTGTTAAAAAATGATATGTTGGTACACATTCCATCTTGGCAAGAATTACATGATAAGTATTTTGCTCATAGAATCTATAATGTAAGTAACGAAGTCTTGGCTTTATATCCACATTGGACACCACCACAAGTAGCTGGCATCAAGGTTTATGGTGACGGTAGCTTGATTCGTGGTACTGATAAAATGGTTTATATTATTGAAAATGGAGCTAAAAGACATATCACTAATTTAGAAGAATTAGTAACATATATCGGTAAAAAGATTTATGATGTAAGTGATGATGTTTTAGCACTCTACTAATATATTTATTCAAACAGCCCCCGCATTGTGCGGGGGCTGTTTTTATTCTATAATAAACAAACTATGCCAGAACTACCAGAAGTAGAAACAATCAGACAAGGCCTAAAAAGCCAGATTTTGCATAAACCAATTCAAGATATTATTGTCAAAAAAAAGAATCTTGTCAGAGATAATTTGCAAGATTTTCAAGATATTTTACAAGACAATGCTATATCTCAGATAGACAGAATTGGTAAATTATTATTGTTTAGACTGGCCAAACAAGAAAAATATCTAGCTATTCATCTTAAAATGACTGGTCAGCTTATTTATTCTTTCAAAGACAAGCTTATTGCTGGTGGGCACAATTTGCCAACTATAAATGATTTACCCAATAAGTTTTCGCATATTATTTTTAATTTCAAAGATGGTTCTAGATTGTTTTTCAATGACATGAGACAGTTTGGCTATTTGCAATTACTTGATAAAAAGAGTAGAGGACATGTTATCAAAAAATACGGTATTGAGCCTTTGACTAAAAATTTTACACTAAGCAATTTTAAGAATATTTTTAAAAATAGAAAAACTATACTAAAAGCTCTATTGCTTAATCAGCAAATAATAGCTGGGATTGGTAATATTTATGCTGATGAAATATGTTTTAGGGCCAATGTTTTGCCAGATAGGCGAACCAATACTTTGTCAGACAAAGAGCTAAAAGCTATTTATCAAGCTTGTCAGTATATTATCAAAAAAGCCATTGTTAGCAAAGGCACTACTTTTAGTGATTATCGAGATAGTGAAAATAAAAGCGGTAATTATTCAAAATATTTGAAAGTCTATGGACGACAAGACCAAAAATGTATAAAATGTAAGAAGAGTAAGATAAAAAAAATAACTTTAGCTGGGCGTGGTACTCATTTTTGCCCCACTTGTCAAAAATAATTAACAAAAATATATGACTAAAACAAAAATTATTGATATTATCTCTTGGATATTGATAATTATAACTATTGGATCAGCTTTTTATTTTTATAATGTTTTGCCAGAACAGGTGATTACTCATTGGAATTTTGCTGGTGAAGCAGATGGTTATAGCAACAAGAGTGTATCGGCCATCATGATTCCATTGATTATGATTTTGATGTATTTTCTTTTTCAGTGGTTACCAAAGATTGATCCAAAAAGAAAAAATTATAAAGATTTCAAATCTACTTATAAAATTTTTCAATTAGTCATTATTGCTTTTTTTGCTATTATATATTTTATAATCAATCTTATAAACTTAGGTTTTGATATGTCAGTTACTAAGTTGGTGACTTTTTTGGTTGGTTTGATGTTTGTTATTTTTGGTCTTATCTTGAAAGATGTCAAACAAAATTGGTTTATTGGCATTCGAACGCCTTGGACTTTGTCTAGTAAAACAGTCTGGGAAAAAACTCATCAATTTGGTGCTAAAGTATTTATGACAGCTGGTTTGCTTTTTTTGATTTCTGGTTTTGTGACTGAGGGTTTGGCTATAGCTATGTTTGTAGTTATTTTGGCACTAGTTCTCAGTATTATATTTTATTCGTATTTAATCTATAAAAAACAGCCAAAATCATAAATAAAATCAATATAATCAGTACTTTGATAAACCCCCTAAAAAGGCCTAAAAATAGGGGGTTTATTGTTGCTTAAATATAGTTGACAAGATATCAAAAATGTGATATAATATAGTATTCATCAAAATCCGATGATTTTGATGTCTGGTCTTTCAAAACTGAAAACACTCAAACTTAAGCTTGGTAAACACCAAGGCTGGAGGTTTATAATGATTATCTTAACCCTTCTGGTGATTGCTTGGTTAATCACCTTGGGCTTGTGGTCTTGGTTTTTCGCCAAGCGCAAGACGCAACAATGGATTTTCAACATCCTGAGCACCTTGCTCTGGGGTTGGTTGATTATCTGGCGAGCCAAATCCATTGACTTTCTGAACAGCTTTACTGGCTGGAGTCCAGCCGGAGGTAGCGATCAGTGGTATCTTTGGAAATCATTGATCGTAATTGCTTTCATGCTTTCTATCGGTTTTCGAGCCTTCAAGAAGCGTGATTGGTTATCTGATCCTAAAAAACAGGGTAAGACTAAGCGACATATCGCTGGGCTGTTTTCTTGGTTCGGTACCACGCTTTGCTTGATTGGAATTGTTCTTCTGCCTGGTTTTTGGCTTAAGCTGATTTCCATCGTTCTTCTAGCCCTTTTCTTAAAGCTAGGAACTCTCTACAACCCACCTGTACTGGAGTTGTGGGTAATCTCTGTTAGCACGACTCCCTTGGGTGGTTTGACAGAAGATGGAAAAAGTTGGTGGTTGAACGGTAAAGGATGGCTAGAAGGCGGTCGTTTCCATTGGACCAAGATGATTTCTTGGCTCTGGTTTGTCAACGTCACGGTCTTTGATTGGGCTGAAGACGCTGAGGATTGGAAAACTCCCTATCTGCCCACTAAGGCAGTTAAAGTCATACATGATACCGACAGCACTACCGGACCAGCAAGGGTCGGTAGTGGTAATACACAAATGGAACCAGTTGCTCGTGGTGTGGACGTTGAGATTAATGGCGTCTGGACCTCAAAGCTCAAAAACCCTAAGAAGTTCATGCAGTTGACTCTGGGTGATCAGGAGAACAGGTCTCCATTCTTGGCTAAGCTCAGGAACACTGACGTTGCTACCCATCTTCATACTCAGACAATTGTTGATGTTCAGGATGAAAAATTCTTGGAAGATGGTAGCCGTGAGGTTGCAGCTTTGAAGGCAAAGATTCTCAAGGCTTCTGGTGTTGAGATTCTGACCTTTGATGTTGGTGATCGTAATGAGGATCCTGATTTCAAAGCCGAGCAGACTGCTTATGCTGTCAAGCAAGCCGAACTTCGTCAGGCTGAGATGGAAGTTCTCATTCAGCGAGAAAAAGGCAAGGCCCAAGGTCAGGCAGTTGTCTCTGCTATCGATCAGATCGAAGACGCTCTTAAGACTGGTGATAAAGCCAAGGTTTTACAGGCTTACACACTTCTTGAAGCTATGAAGAGCGACAACAAGATCGTGATTCCTACTGGTTTATTGGAGGGACTTGGTGGTTTGTTGGGTAAGAATGCCTAGAGTGTTTCTCAAACCCCCGCATCACACATGGTGCGGGGTTCTTTTTTTACTTTTATTATAGTTTTGTGTTATAATATAAGCATATTATTAATTTAAAAATATGGCTAATAACAAACAACTCAATGCCGACGATCTCAAAGAAGTAGCTAAAGCTCAAGGTGAGAAGTTGGCTTTTTTTATTACTTCTCTAAATGTTCCAGAAGAACAAAAACAAGGCTGGCTGGCTTTATTACCTTCTATGTCACCAGAACAGCTAGATAGATTTATGAACGTTTTAGAAGCTCAATATCTAGATCAACAAACTAAAGACGTTGATGATAAATTCAAAAAAGATTTAGAAAAAGTGCAAACAGATTTTGCTAAAAAAGAAAAAGATCTTGATGACCAAACTATTAAAAAAATCCAAGATTTATCTGCTAAATTAGATTAATATGTCTGATACAAACAAAAATAAAGCTAAAAAAATAGACGAATTATATAATAAAGCTGTAGCTGATATCAAGGCCATAGATCATGACATGGCAAGTCAAAATGATAAAAAAGCTAAGGCTAAAGACCAACAAAGTGTTGATCAAATTTTAGATAAAATTCATAACCAATTATAATTATGTCAAGAAGCTCAAAAAAGAAACGAAAAAACTTAAAAACAGACAGAGGAACTACAGGTGGAGGAGGTCCTGAAGGACCAGTAATACCACCACCAGATCCAGCTGAAGAAATAAATACAGTTGTTGAAGCTGAAGAAGTTGAAAACCCAATTCCAGAAGATGCTGAATCTCCGGAAGATGCAGAAGCTCGTTTGGAGCAGATGATACAGAGCTATGAAGAAGATCTACAACAAAGATTTGATAGTTTGCAAGCAAAATATGGTGACGAGTTAGACGAAGCTCAATACGCTCTATGTGGACAAGCTGGGGCTATTATAGTTGCCTTTGGTAAAAAAGCTAATGAAATTCTTGCTAGTACTGAAGAAGATTTATCAACCACAGCTGCTAAAGCTAGTAAGGTTGAAGAGGCTCATGGTCAAGCTCAAAAAGAAATGAAAAGCATTGATAAAGTATCAATGCGTGAGCGTTGGGGTAATTTTGTAGAAAAAGCCAAAGGTGTCAAATCTGCTTTGACCAAACCCTCACAACTCAGAGATGTCATAGTTAAAGCTTCTTATGATACTGTAGGATCTGTTTTTGGTATAAAATTTGTCGGTGATTTATTTCTTGCTTTAGGTAAAAGAGGAGATATTTATAATTATTTTTCTGAAAAAGGACAAGTCAAGAAAGATAAAGCTGAAATATTAGAGGCTTTTATGGAAGAAATGGGTAAAGATGCTGTCGAGGCTGAGGACGGAGAAACTGAAGAACCCAAAGTAGAAACATCAGAAGAAGTGGTTGCAGAAGTAGAAAAATATAAACAAAAAATTGACGCTAGTAGTCTATCTAAAGAAGATAAAGAAGAATTAAAGGAAAACCTTGCAAAGGTTTTGGAAAGTCATGATGAAGAAGCTGAAAACTTGAATGAACAAAAGCAAGATCAAGCTAAAAAATTATTAGGTACTTATTTGAAAACTAAAATCAAAGGTACTAAGATTGCTAAAGATGCTTTGAATACTGCTATGGTAGCTACTGGTTTGTTTGCAGCTCGTGGCTTGATGTATGGAGTAATGGCTGCCGCTGAACGCGGTCAAAAGGCTAGTGATACTTTTGCCAAACAGCGTCTAACTAGAGAAATACAAGGTCCTGAGACTAAAACTGATGAAATAGAAGTGCAAGGTCCAGCACCTAAAGGAGAAGGACCTCCTACAACTACAGTAGAAACACCAATAGAAGTAAAAGAGAAATCAAAACTTGGGTTTATTTTGCGAGATATGACAGTCAATGCTACTCGTGAAAATGCCAAGGCCTTGATGTTTAAAGGATCTAAGGGTGATGGTGAACACAAAAAAGCAGATTTTGCCAAGGCAGCTGGCAACCTATTGCGTTTGGCTGGTATTGGTAGTGCTACTATTAATGCTTTTACAGATAGTGGAATTTTGGATACTGCGTCAGTGGATAAAATAATAGATGCTATTCAAGAGAATGGTGCATCTAGTCTAGGAGATACAGCTCAGATAGTTGGTGGAGAATTTAAAGATAATTTTATCCAAAATGCTGCCAATGTCTTTAATATTGGTGGATCTAAAGATAAAGTAGAAACAGAAAAAGAAGCTGTGGATAAAGCAGTTGAAGCTGGTATAGCTGGTACAGTAGCACCTGTTTCAGATCCTTTTGATTTGGGTGGAGCACCACAAATGGAAGCTACACCTCCAGCTAGTACTATGGATGATATTGAAGCTTTGTACGATAAACCATTATCAGGCATAGATGCTATGCCCGGTACTCCTTCAGAGACTATAGGAGAGTTTGCTGATGCACCAGCCTCAGATGTGGTTGGAGAAACCCCTGATACAGCTACAGGACCTCTAGAAGATATTATTCAGACAGAAGAGGGTAAAAGCGCTGACTCTATTTGGCGTTCTACCAAGAATATTATCATGAACAATCCAGAGAGATTTGGTTATGATGGCGATGCAGCAGATACAGCTGCTATGTCTCAATGGGCCGAAACTCAGACGGCCAATTTGATAGATACTTTTAATACTGATCAAGGCGGTAATTTGGCTGATTTGGTTCATGATGGTGATAAAGTAATTATAAATTTTGAAGGTGGCGAACCAGCTTTGAGTTTTGAGGCTAGTTCTGGTATTGAAGCTAGTCATCTATCAGATACTAATGTAGATAAATTTTTCAAAGGAGTAGAAATCCCAGACGATGTAGAACATACTACTAATATTAGTGCAGACACTGGTGATCAATATCATAGTTTCAAGATAGGTGATGATACTTACAAAGTATATGATTGGGATAGAGATGGTGACCCAAATGTAGTCTTTCCTGATGGTCATACAGAAGAAATGAGTGTTGAAGACTTATTGGCTCGTGGTAAAGAATTGGCTGGAGTAGAAGAAGTCACACCTGAAATTGTTCCTGATGTAGCATCTAGTGAACAAATAACAGAACAATTTTTGTCAGGCGAAAGTCAATATAATGAAGATTTGTATGAATCTTCTAAAGAAAGTGGCAAACTTGATGAAGTTTTTCATAAATTATTATCTACTGAAGATAAGACAAAAATTACGCCATTTATTGAGGATCATTTTAAAGCCAGTAATTTATCTGAAAACGAGCTCAATATTTTCTTGCGTTATATTTATGCCAATCAAGAATTAGCAAATTTTGATGGTTCACCAGTAGACTTAGTCGAAGATTTTGAAACACATGCGGTCTCTAGCTTTGGTGACCTCAAAGGTGGTAATGCAGATATTTGGCGAGCAGTCAAAGTTGGTGATCAATATGCTTTGGTACAAAAATTTCATACTGGTATGTGGCCTATGAGAGGCGATCATTATTTTGTAGATATTGATGGTAATGGTGTTGCTGATATGAAATTAGATCATGATGCCATGGAAGCAGCTTATAACAAAGGATCATTTAGTGAAGTAGAACCAGTGTCATCTCCAGTTGCTACAGAACCTGAACCACTAGCACCAGAAGCCCCCAAAGCTCCTGAACAAAGCCCAGAGCCAGTTGCAACCACTCCTGAAGCTTCATCTCCAGAACCTTTGGAAGTAAAAACCCCAGAAGGTCATACAGCAAATTTTCAATACAATGAAAAAGGAGAAGTAAATGGTATTAAGACTGATGGTAATTTATCTGGTAATCCAAAATCTTTAAATGATGATTTTAGGAAGACAGTTATAGAATCTTGGGAAAAAGCTGGTTCAAAAGGTAGTCTGCAAATTAAAATTGATCAAGTCCAATTACAAGCTAGGCAAATTGATTTAGATAGAAGTATTTTGGCTTCTATGGAAGGATCTGGACAAGGTGATACTCCAGAAGCTAATTTTTTACGAGAGAATATTGATAGAGGGATTACTAGAACAGAACAACGTTATGGAAATATTTTTAATGACGGAACATCAACTCCATCTCCAGAACCTATACCAGCAGAACCTATTATGCCAAATACAGGTACCCCAAAGATTGAGGGTGATAATTTAATGCCAGAACCTGATCTTGGTGCACCACCAGCCCCAGAAGCTCCTAAGACTCCCGAACCAGTAAAACCTGGAGTGTTTGATTTTACTGAAGATTCATCTACAGAGCCTTTGGAAGTAAAAACCCCAGAAGGTCATACAGCAAATTTTCAATACAATGAAAAAGGAGAGGTAATTGGTATTAATTCTAATGGCCATCTAAAGGGCGGTATTAAATCTTTGAATGATGATTTTAGGAAGACAATTACGGAAGCATGGGAAAATTCTGGTCGTAAAGGGGATGTACAGTTCAATGTTGATAAAGTTGAACTTTCAGCTCAACAAATTGATTTAGATAGAAGTATTTTAGCTTCTATGGAAAATTCTGGGCAAGGTGATACACCAGAGGCTAACTTTTTACGGGAGAATATTAATAGAGAGATTACTAGAACAGAACAACGTTATGGTGATGTTTTTAATGACGGAACATTAACCCCATCTCCAGAACCAATTCCAGACACAGCAGTTCCTGAAATTATAGAAGAAATGGATAGTACGGATTTAATTATTAAAAGTCTTAATGATGGTAAACCAGAATTGAACTTTAGTATGGAAAAATTAACTACAGCAAATTTAGATTATCTTAATGAAATTAAAGATGAAACCAAAGTTATTTTACTTAGCCTCAAGGGTTTAGGGGAAGATATGGATGAAGTAAAAAAACAAAAGTTAATTGGGGCGTGTCAAACAGTTTTGTCTGCTGTTGAAAAACAGATAGATATCAAAACCTCTTAAAATATTATTTAGAATAAAAAAAGCCCCGTACCAATGTGGTACGGGGTTTTGGAACTACTTGCTGTTGTCAGCCTTCTTGCTCTTGATGAGCTTGATCTTCGGACTGAACTTGAGCATCTTGGACCTTTCGTCCTCGATGAGCTCGTCAGTGTCGTCGCGAGTATCGTCACCCACCTTGGTGTGTCTCAGGGTCGACATAGCGACATTGAGATTGAAATCATGGTTGTTGACGACGCGGAAGACGCTTTCGAGGTTTTCCTCGGCATCATCGAGACGAAGCTCGGCATTCTCGAGGCGCCTGCCCTGAGAATTGACTGCACGAACCAGTCTGTCGACGCGTTTGTTGAGCTTGGTTTCGATACCGGAAGTGGCACCATTGATCTTGGCGTTGAGCTTGCGCTCCGCGACCTGCTTCTTGATAAGCGCGAGCTTATCGTCAGTGGTGGCCTTGTCGGCGGGCTCCTCGAAGCCAAACATCTTGACCCAGCGCTTGCTGAGAACATCGACGCGATCATCACGCTCGGCGGGAACCGCTTCGGTCCATGTCACGCATTCGTCGCGAGTCATGGTCGTCAGGGTGTCGCTGTAGATAGCGTGAATTGCGGCGGTGGCCTCGTCATCGATGGCCTTGAGTTCCAGGTCGAGGGAGTATCCCTCGAACTTGGCCTCGGCGGCGGGCTTGTCGGTCTTCATCAAGGTGTAGAGTTCCTTCTTCTGATCCTGGGTCAGGGCGGAATCCTTGACGTCGGAGACGGAGAAGGCACCAGCGGTAGCGGCGAACAGCAAGCTGACCAGAATGGTCATGACAATCATCTTGTAAGTCTTTTTCATGAGATTCCTCCAAAGGAAGGGTGAGTTGTCGTTTGGCCATTTGGCCAGCGACATTGTCGTTTTTTCGAAGAATGGGGTGTGACGAGATTATGCTCGTCTCTCAAGCAAAGCTTTGCTCATATAGTAGTTCATGTTGATAGAAGGTACTGCTAAATCAATATATCAGTATAGCATATATTCTTAATCTTGTCAAGTGCTATAAAAGACTATAAAATAAGGAAAAAACAGCCCTGTTATTGACAGGACTGTTTTTAATTAGTATAGCTTATAGGTTTTTAAATATAGATTCAACGTCTTTTGGGTCCTTTACTTGGACCAATTTTGACCTTAATTGAGCTGCATCTGGCCTGTTTTTTACATAAAAAAGCAGGTGTTTACGCATTACTACAAAACCCTTGGGACCACGCAATTCCCATAGTAAATTGGCATGTTCTATGGCTGTTTCTTTGATAGTTTGCCAAGTTATTTCTTTATATTTTCCAGTATTGATATAATCTCTTATTTGCTTGAAAAGCCATGGTTTTCCATAAAGAGCCCTAGATAAAGCAATGCCATCTGCCTTAGTATATTTCAAATCTTTGACCACTGACTCTATAGTTTGAAACGAGCCGTTTATCAAGAATATGTTATTTTTTGATATTGCTTTGAATTTTTTGGCAGATTTTTTGAGGGCCTTTAGATCTACTGGTCCAGTAAAAGGCTGAGCATAATTACGCCCATGAATTATCATAGCTTTGACTGGTAGATCAGCTAAAGCATCTATAAAATCTAGAGATGTAATATCATCTATGCCAATTCGACTTTTGACAGATACAGGAATGTCAACAGCCTCTATAGTTGTGGCTACTATTTTTTTGACAGTTTCCATATCACGTAATAAACAGATACCGCCACCTTTGCCTGCTACTTTGCGAGCTGGACAACCAAAATTGATATCAACACCAGCAAAGCCTAATTTTTCAACAAGTTTGGCTGCTTTGGGATACATTTCAGGACGTTTACCAAAAAGTTGGACAACGACCGGTTGTTCCATAGCTTTGTATTCTAGCATCTTGATAGTCTTTTTGCTGTCGTGATACAAAGCATCAGCTGAAACAAATTCAGTGTGTACTACATCAGCACCCCATTTTTTGCACAATTGACGCCAAGCTGAATCAGTAATACCAGCCATTGGTGTGGTTGTTAAAATAGGTTTATTTAGTTTTTTCCAAAAATTTTTCATAATAAAAAGCCCATCTTATAGATGGGTTATATCAAAAAAATATGATTTTGACAAATCAAAGCCATTCTTTACGTTTGAAATAAATAATAAAGCCCAACATCATAGCAAACATAATAGCCATAATCATGTAAAAATCAAGTTGATTACCAACAAAAGGCATAAAACGAGCGTTCATACCAAAGATAGACGCTACTAGGTTGGCTGGTATCATAATGACCGAAATAACAGTCAAGATACGCATAATTTCGTTTAGTTTGTAGGAAATCAAAGATTCATTGGTTTCTTGAAAAGCGTTGATATTTTCTTTTTGGCCTTCTAGAATATCCCAGATATCTTTGGTTCTATCTAATATATTAGTAAAGTAAACATTGGTTTTGTCATGCATAAAAAACTTGGTATGAGTATTCATCAGTTTTTTGACGATATTTTTGTGGGCCTGCATAATACGACGAAAATCAACAATGTTTCGTTTGATGTGTAATATTTCGCGGACTAGTTTTTTTTCTTCGCCTTTGAAAATTCTTTTTTCTATTTCTTCTATTTCTTGGCTAATATGATCAAGCATTGGAAAAGTATAGTTTTGTAGTCTATGCAAGCATTCATATAGCAAAACAACAGGGTGGTTGGCCATTAGGTATTTTTCTTTACTAAAATGATTGGTTTCAATCTCTTCAAAAAAATTGTCTAGAGTATCTACTTTGCCATCACCAATAGTAATCAAGAATTTTGAGCCAATAAAAAAATCAATTTCAGCTGACACCATCTCTCGTGTTTTACGGTTGTAGACAGGGAAAGTCAAAATCAAAAATATATAATGACTATATTCACTTATTTGAGGACGTTGTATTTTTACTAGGCAATCTTCTAGATCTAAAGGATGAAAATCATATTCGGTTTTTAAGTGTTCTATCTCTTTACGGTCAGGTTTGACAATGTGTGTCCATTGTATTTTTTTTGTTTTGGTTGTTTTTATTTTCATTGTTTTATTTCACTTATACATTATAGTACTTTTTGGAAAAAAAATCCATTTGTGGTATAATTTTGTAAGGTACTAATATCTTATGAGATATCGAGCAACACATAAAAAGGCTAAACAAAAATTTTGGGGTTCAAATATATTTACTGCTTTTTTGATATTTATTTTAATTTTTTCCATTATCAAGGTTAGTAAAGAGCTCATATTGAGATATGAAATCAATCAACAAATCAATGAATTGGAGACAAAATTGTCTGATCTAGAATCCAAAACTGATAAGATGGATGAATTGATTGCTTATCTTCAAACTGATGAATATATAGAAAAAGAAGCCAGGCTAAAACTCAATCTTAGTAAACCGGGTGAGAGGCAGATAAATATTTCTGGTGATGAGCCAGACCAAAAAGATTTTGTAAATAATGAAAATCCAAATTTAATAAAATGGTTTAATTATTTTTTTGAATAAAGTAATATGAATAAAAAACTTATAATAGGTATAGTAATTATTGTGGTTATAATATTATCACAGTGGTTGGGAGTAAAAATGATATACTCTGGCAAGCTAGATGGCCAAGTGGCTCATTTGATGTCCAAAGTTTATCATCTCAAAGCAGGTACTATAGAAAAAGATGATGACAAGTTGGTATTATTAATGTCTGATTTTATTGATAATAAAAAATTTATTAACAACTTTTTGTCTAGTGGTAGTAATACTGAAAAAATACCCGAGGAAGCCATTGATGAAATAGTTTGGGATAAGATGATCAAAGAGGCTTGGCTCAATCATATTGCTGATTTTTTCAATGTAAATATTTCAGATCAAGATGTTGATGACAATTTAAACCAACTAGATGATTTTGTTGAGTTCAAAGCCAAAGCTGAAGAAGAGTTTGGTATTAATTTTGAAGACTACAAAAGATTTGTGGCCAAACCATCTATTTTGGAAGCCAAGGTCTATGAAGTTTTGATTGATAATTATAATGATAGAGAGGGAATACAAAAAGCACAAAATGCTTATGATGCTTTAGTAGGAGGCAAGGGTTTTGTCGAGGTAGCCAAAATTTATGCTAGTGATATGACTTTTGTTGAAAATAGTATTTGGCTTTCAGAAGATGAGCTGATTTCTATGTATGAACCTATCAAGGATTTGTCAGTTGGTGAATTTAGTAAAATAGTCAATACACCGGGAGCTTATATTATTTGGAAATTAGAATCTGTAAATCAAGAAGAAGGCAAAAATATTTATGAAGTCAAAAGTATAGTTATTGTAGCCAAAACCTTGCAAAGTTTTTTGGATGATTTTTTGGCTGTGGCTCAAGTAGAAAAAATTTATTAAATAAAACAAAAACAAATGGTTAAGATTGCTAATTTATCGAAAATATACGATAAAAAAGTTAAAGCACTCAATAACATCAATCTGCATATCAAGCCAGGTGAGTTTGTTTCTATAGTTGGTCAAAGTGGTTCTGGTAAATCTACTCTTATAAAATTATTGATAGCCGAAGAAAAACCGGATAAGGGTAGTATTATTTTGGGTGGTTGGGATATTACTCGTGTAAAAAATCGTGAAATTCCGACTTTGCGCAGGCAAATTGGTGTAATTTTTCAAGATTACAAACTATTATCCAAGAAGAGTGTTTTTGAAAACATTGCTTTTGCTATGCAGGCCTGTGGTTTTTCCAAAGCTGAAATTAATAAGATAGTTAATCAAATGATTTCTTTGGTAGGCCTCAAAGGTATGGAAGAGCGTTATCCTCATCAGTTATCTGGTGGAGAACAACAACGAGTCGCTATTGCTCGAGCCTTGGTACACAAACCAAAGCTATTGGTGGCTGATGAACCAACCGGTAATCTTGACTCTATAAATACTAGAGAAATTATTGATTTGTTAAAAAAGATAAATAATCTAGGAACAACTGTTTTATTGGTTACTCATGATCGCGAAGTAGTCAACAATCTAAAAGGCCGAGTTATTACTTTGGATAGTGGACACATGATTAGTGATCAAAAACACGGTAGATATTTACTATAAATAAAAATAAAAAATATGCTAAGTTTTTTTAGAATTTTAAAATTTGCTGTTCAAGGATTTTTTCGTAATTTTTGGCTTTCGCTGGTAACTATCACCATGATGATCATGGCTATTTTGTCTATGACCCTGTTGGTAGGTATTAATCATATCAAAGACACAACTGTCCAAGGTGTAGAACAAAAGGTAGATATTTCTATATCTATGAAGCCAGATGTTACTAGAGAAGATGTTGAATCTTTGGTTCATGAATTAGAAGGTTTGAAAGAAATCAAAAGTGTACTAATTGTCACCCCTGAAGAAAATTTAGAAATTTTTCGAAAAAATAATGCCGATAGCCCTATAAGAGATGCTTTGGATATTTTTGCAGATGATGAAAATCCATTATCTTATTCTTTGGTTGTTCAAGCTTTTGAACTGAATCAATATGAAGATGTTTTAAATTTTTTGGATCAGGATCAATATTTGGACATAGCTGAATCTAGTACTTTGCGTGATCACAAAGATATTGTAGATACGATTGATAATTTATCCAATGTTGTTAATAAGTATAGTTGGTATGTGATTGCTATATTTATCTTGATATCTATTATTGTAATTTTCAATACAGTTAGGATGAGTATTTATACTCGTAAAGAAGAAGTTATGATTATGAAATTGGTTGGGGCTAATAATTGGTTTATTAGAACACCATTTTTATTGGAAAGTGTTTTTTATGGACTGGCAGCTATAATAATAGTCATGGTTATAGTTTATCCGTTATTGGACTTTGTTATCCAACCGTCAATTAATAGCTATTTTAGCGGTTTGGAATTGTCTGCTTATTTCAAGAATAATATTTTCTATATTTTTGGTTATCAATTTTTGATACTAGCTATTATTAATATATTAAGTACAGCTGTAGCTATAAAAAAATATTTGAAAGTCTAATATATCAAAAATAAAACTCCCAGTCTAGGCTGGGAGTTTTTATATAGAAGATTTATTTTTTAGTTGGAACGACGTCTACAAATTTGGTTTCTTTTAGTGAGCCATCAAACTTTCTTTTTTTGAGACGACGGAAACCTATAACACCAGTTACTGTGGCAAATAGAGTATCATCACTACCTTTTTTGACATTTTTTCCAGGATGGAATTTGGTGCCTCTTTGACGGACTAGGATATTACCAGCTTTGGCAAATTGACCAGCAAAAAGTTTGACGCCCAAGCGTTTACTTTTTGAATCTCGTCCCAGGCCGGTGGAACCACCAGCTTTCTTATGTGCCATAGATTTAGCTTATTAATATATTACAGGCATAATAATAGCCCAAAAATCAATAGATGTCAAGTCTTGAAGCCAAAAAAGATAGTACTTGGGATATTGTATATTTTAGCTAATTTTCTGATATTTTGGGCTGTTTTATGCCAATATTCTTTATTCTGATAGTCTTTCCAGAATTTGAGCCACAAATCTGGATATTTGTCTTTGATGATATTAATAATAGGTTGCTCTCGTTGGCCGGTTTGATGGTTGAATTTGTCACAATAGACAAAACCAATTCCAGTAGAAGACAGAGCTTTAAATAGCGACTCTAAATCAGTAATATGAGGTAAGATAGGAGCTAGAAAAGCATAGGTTCTGATATTGTGCTTGTCTAATTCCTGTAGAGCCGCTATTCGTCTCTGTGGAGAGGGTGTACAGGCTTCAAAATTCTTAATATCTTCATCCTTATATGTAAAAAATGAAAATCCTACTCTTAAATTTTTAAATTGTTTTAATAGGTCTATATCGCGCGTGATCAGATCAGATTTGGTCAAAATATGCATAGGCCATTGATATGGCAATAAGACTTCTAGAATCTGGCGTGTCAGTTTGTATTTTTTCTCAACCTGGTTGTATGGATCAGTAACAGAGCTCATCATAATGCGTCCAGGTTGAATATGCTTCATCTGCTGTCTTAATACTTGTGGAGCGTTGATTTTGGCATCAACAAACTTACCCCAGGGTTCAGTGTGTCGTACAAATCTTTTCATGTAGTTGGCATAACAATAATGACAAGTATGTAGGCAACCAGTATATGGATTAATTACATAATCAACTTTAGGTAATTTACTTTTAACTAAAATAGTTTTGCAGATGGTTTCTTGAATATTGATCTTAGGCATCTTTGTGAATAAATTTGGGTGTATTTTTTGTTAAGTAAATAGTCTTCTCGATAGGCAAAAGCCTGACGATACCAAACTCTAAATTTGCGTAATTTCATATGTTTGTTTTTATAAAAAAGTTCTTAAAATTGCTTTGACCACTCCTTGGATGGCCGGATTTTTGACAAAGATAGGTTTCATAGTACGGTTGGCTGGCTGAAGTCTAATTCTGTCTTTTTCTCTGTAGTATTTTTTCAACGTTGCATAAGTGTTGTCTAGTAAAGCTACTACTACATCGCCATTGTTTGGATAAAAATTTCTCTCTACTACTACATAGTCTCCGTTGAGTATTCCTTCTTCGATCATTGATTCACCTTTGACCTTGAGAACAAAACTATTTTCGTCTTTGATCATACCTTGAGGTACAGCAATTGTTTCGTTGGTTTCGACAGCTTCTATGGGTTCACCGGCTGTTATCAGACCAGCTAATGGTAATTCTATAGATTTGCCAAAGCGATGTTCGACTACTTCTAGGGAGCGGGCCATATTGTGCTGTGAAGCCAATAGGCCTTTGTCTTCTAAAGACTTGATATGCTCATGAACCGTGGCAGTAGAGGACAGACCAAAGTGGTCAGCAATCTCACGGTAGCTAGGAGCATACTGATTGATTTGGATAAACTCTGTAATGTAATCCAGAATCTCTTTTTGTTTTTTTGTTAAGTTAGGCATAAATTTGTAGGTTATTTTATATATTCATTATATACCGAACAAAAACCGAATGTCAAGTACAGCACTGTGGATAAGTATTTTAGTCAAAGAAAGCACTTGATTTATTATCAAAAATAAGCTAACATCAATCATTGAATAGTTCACTTACATACAAGGAGGTAAAAATGGACCGCAAATTTGATAGGATTGATCTTAACGAATTTAATCCCCCTCGAATTGAACGACCAAAAAATGCCGAACAAGTAGCTAGTAGAATCTCAGAGATTATGTTGCGTTTTGACATCAAAGAACCCTGGGATCTGCAAGCCCAGATCGATGTGCCAATCCAACTGATCTGGCAGGGTCTAGAGCTGCTTTTGGAAAAAGGCAAGATTGAGGTCGTACCAGGTCAAGATATTTCGGAACGCTCCAAGCGTTGCCAATTTCGTTGGATCACTGGTCTGCCTTGAATAAAACCGTCCAATCCCACTCGGGCGGTTTTTTTATTTGACCCGTTCGACTTTGCTCAGGGTCTGCGTTTACTTCGTAAACTTGACATAAATATTGGGATTATATAAGATGAGTTGAAACCTGTTTTTTCTCAATAAAGGAGGAAGTCGTGACAAGACCGAAATTACCGCCTGATACAATCACTGTTTCTGGTGGTCGAGTAATCAATATCGAAGAGTGGACACTCTGGAATCTGGTACCGGCCAATACGCTATCTGTTTCTCGTCGTGATGAAGGTTTTCATTGCAGCTTTGGTGAGCCCGAGCATGGTGGTGGATCCAGGACTGGTCCGGATATCGATACTGCTTGCAGTCATCTGCACGAGAAGTTCAGAGGTCCTCTTACGCAACTCTTTGCTATGCAGGACCCGACCGAAGCCGACATCAAGGCGCTTTTCAAGAGAAACAAACTCCAGGTCGTTTTCGTCTAGTTTTCAAAAACCGTCTTTGACAAAAAGGCGGTTTTATAATAAATTTATATGTGGTTCATTAAAAGGAGGAGGTCATGAAAGACTGGTGTGATAGACCTGGTGAAGATAAAAGCCACTTAAGGCCATCTCAGTTGAGATTCAATTCTCATGACGTCAGAGGCGTGCACTGGGGTGTCTGGGGCGACTTTGCCGGAGTATCTGGCGATGTGTCTGGTTTGACTGGTGATGTCACGGATGTCACTGGCCGAGCCACTGACATTACGTTGTATTGCACCGACAAGACTGGCGATCTCCAAGAATTAACTGCCAAAGGCAGTGAGTGATTTTAAAGCCACCTTTTGATTTTATTCAGGGTGGTTTTTCTTATTGTATAGTCAAATAAAAATTTTCTTCAGGGGTCAGTATAAATAACTGATCACCTTTGGAATTAAACAAATAAAGTTTTTTGAGTGGGTTATTAAGAATTTCTACACTATTACGCTTGTCTCTTCCATCTAGCTCAGTAATATGAGTAATTTCGTTGGTTTCATTGAGAAAATAACTACCATTGGGATGCCAAATAATGTCAGAGACAATATGTGAAGAACGATCAATCAATTCTTGCCAATCATCTTGATAATTGTAAACAATGATTTCATGACCATTGGTCAATAAAATGCGATCGCCATACATTTTGGCGTCAGTGACAGGAATAATAATCATATCTTTGAAATCTTCTTTTATATAAAGTTTTAAACCTAATATAAAAATAATTTGTTTTTCAGAAGCTCGCAAGACTTCTAGATTGCCTAAAGTCAGATTTTCTATAGTTTGGATATTTTCCAAATTATTTTTGTCTAATTGTTGAACAAAATAACTATCGTTTATATTGTATTGTAATATCAAATAATCATCATGGATATCAAAATCTATAATAGGATTATTAATCTTAACTGGTGTTGCTTCATTAGAATTTTTAGTATTGTATTTGTATAGTTTATTATTTTTCAAAAACCATAAAGTATCAGATTCTTTATCATCCCAAATAATTTTGTCAGGACTGGTTATAGGCAAGGGTTTTGTAGTTTTTTGGTTAATATCAAAAATAGAATAATTATCTTGAAGTTTTAATAATAAATACTGATTGTCAACTGACCAGTCTGCTAGAGTATAGCCAGGAATCATAGTAGATATTGTCTGGGTTTTGGCTTGCTCAATATCAGTAATCATTAATACATCATTGTCAAGCAAATCATAATTATCAATATAAGCATATTTATCTTTTTGTTTGTTTATCAAAAAATTGTCACTACCTCTACCAAAAGATGTTTTGGTTCTTTGTTCTAAAAATAAGACTATATCTTCAGCAAAAGTAGTTTCACCAGAATAAACTGGTAGGTTTTTTTGCCAAGGCAAATATCCATCTCTCATAATCATGATGTCGTGGTTGCCTGGTTGCATATTGGTCAACTGATTGGGAGTTTTGTGACGGCTTTTTATATTATCAATATATATTTCAGAGCCACGAGGATAAGATTTAACATAAAAAGCACCATTTTTTTGGACAGTGTTGCTATCAAAGTTATAACGATAACCTATAGCGTACAGTATAAATAATGGTGTCAATATAAAAAATAATAGGAAAAATGAAAGGTATGTGATTCGGCGAAAAGCTTTGTTCATCTTGTTGAAAATCCAAATTTAAGGTATTATTTATATAGTAAATTTACTATCACTATACTATGTCTAAATTTATAATTCAAGGAGGTAATTCATTACACGGAAGTATCAAAGTAGCTGGTTTCAAAAATGCCGCTACGCCGATTATTGCTGCCTCAATCTTATCAAAAGAGCCAATTACTTTGCACAATGTGCCTTTGATTGAAGATGTCAAAAAAATGATCCAACTGATTGTTTCTATGGGCGCCAAAGTGACTTGGATTGATAAAAATAGTGTCAAAATAGATAACTCAGATCTAGATGCTGGCAAATTAGATATGGAACTAATAAAAACTCTACGTTCTTCTATTTTGTTGATCGGTCCAATGATAGCTCGCTTTGGCAAAGTCCGTACTCGCGAACCTGGTGGTTGTCAGATTGGCTCACGATCTATGGATGCTCACTTTTTGGGTTTTCGCAAACTTGGTATAGATATAAAACAAGACGGCAAGTATTTTGTCTTAGAAAAAAAGCGTCCAGCTGACGAAGAAATCACTATGAGTGAATTTTCTGTCACTGGTACTGAGAATATTATTTTGGCGTCAGCCTTGAATCAAGGTAAGACTACTATCAATATTGCAGCTGCTGAACCATCTGTCCAAGACTTGTGTTGGTTTTTGCAATCTCTAGGTGTAGATATTGATGGTATAGGCACTCATACTTTGACTATCAGAGGAGCTAGTAGTGTCAGTGGTTGTGAACATCATATTGTACCTGATCCTATAGAGACTGGGACATTTGTATGTCTAGCTGGTGCAACACGTTCTAAACTTATAGTTGAAAGAGTTGCGCCACACTTTTTAGCATTAGAAATAGAAAAATACAGAGCTGTGGGCTTGAAAATTGATATTGAATATACTGATGAAAAAGCTAGTCCACATTATAGATTGGCCAATCTCAAAGTAGATGGCAAAGTAGAGCTCAAAGCTATCAAAAAATTGCATGATATGCCTTATCCTGGTTTTGCTGCTGATCTGATCCAGCCTTTTGCTGTCATGATGACTCAAGCCAAAGGTACTTCTCTAATTCATGATTGGATGTACGATGGTCGTCTCAAATATGTAGCAGAACTCAAAAAAATGGGAGCCAATATAGTAGTTTCTGATCCTCATCGAGTGATTATTATTGGACCTTCTCCATTGTTTGGCAAAGAAATTACTAGTTTTGATCTACGAGCTGGGGCAACTTTGATCATTGCATCTTTGGCAGCTAGCAATACTAGTGTAGTAGATAATATTTACCAAGTAGACAGAGGTTATCAGACTCTAGATGTCAGATTATCTGCCTTGGGAGCTAAAATAGAAAGAGTAACAGAATAAATAATCTATGGACCAATTTAAGACAAGCGATAATACAACGCCTGAAATAAAGAAACCTTGGTGGTCAAAAATTGCCAAGGTTTATGGTTATATACTGCTATTGGCAGTTGCTTTTGCTTTGGGTGTGGCTGTGGCTACTTATAATTCAGTTCCTCAGACTTCTTTGGAAATTGTCCAACACACTTCTAGTGAATTGATTGATTTGTTTGATAATAGTGAAGAAGTGGATACAGAATTATTTCGAGAGGTTTGGGATGTTTTGCATGAAGAATATTTAGATAAAAATAATATAAACGACAAAGATTTGTTTTATGGAGCTATTGCTGGCATGGTACGTGCTTTGGGTGATCCCCATTCACTTTTCTTTGATCCAGAGATTACAGACGAATTTACTCAAGAACTACAAGGTAGCTTTGAAGGTATTGGTGCTGAGATTGGTCGTAAAGATGGATTTTTGGTAGTCATAGCGCCTTTGGCTGATACACCAGCTGACAAAGCTGGTTTGAGGCCAGGAGACAAGATTTTGGCTATTGATGGTGATGATGCTACTAATGTTTCTACAGATGAAGCAGTCAACTTGATTCGCGGTGAAAAAGGAACTGATGTGATATTGACTGTTTTATCTGAAGATGAAACAAGCACCAAAGATATTACTATAACTCGCGGCAAAATAGATATTCCGAGTGTGATTTATAGACTTGAAGATGATATAGCTACTATTGAAATTACTCATTTTAATAGCGACACTGAAAGTCGTTTTGATAAAACAGTCCAAAAATTATTAAAAGACAATCCTCGTGGTATTATCTTGGATTTGCGTAACAACCCAGGTGGTTATTTGGATACAGCTGTACAGATAACTAGTCATTGGCTAGAGCCAAATCAAGTAGTAGTACGTGAGACTTTTTCAGACAAACGTAATGACCAAGAATATAGAGCCAGCAACAAGCCAAGTATTGCTGAATATAAGACTGTAGTACTAGTCAATCAAGGATCAGCCTCAGCTTCTGAGATTGTAGCTGGTGCTTTGCAGGACTATGGTTTGGCTGAATTGGTTGGTTATACTACTTTTGGCAAAGGCTCTGTCCAGACTTTGGTACCTTTGGCTGATGGCTCATCTGTCAAAATCACAGTAGCTAGATGGCTAACCCCAAATGGTCGTACTATTGAAGAGGATGGTATTGTCCCAGATCATGAAGTGGGCTATACATTTGAAGATTATGAGCAAGAACTTGATCCACAACTAGACAAAGCTAAAGAGTTAATCTTAGAGTAATGAAAGTTATTTTGTTGGAAAATATTACTTCTTTGGGAGTCAGAGGAGATATTAAAGACGTTTCAGATGGTTATGCAAGTAATTTTTTGTTACCGCAAAAAAAAGCTTTGATTGCTAGTTTGAAAAATGTTGTTACTTTGCAGGCCAAAGATAAAAGTATAGATCAGGCAATAGAAACACAAAAAGCTGATTATCAGAAAATAAAAAATACATTGAATAAACAATCAATTAGTTTTTTTGGTAAAGTATCTGCCCAACAACATTTGTTTCAAGGTATTCAGCCAGCTAATATTGTCAGGGCTATCAAAGACAGATTCAATCTAGATATTCAAGAAAAATGGTTAGTCAAACATGATTTACTCAAAGAAGTTGGTCGTCACAAAGTAGAACTCAATCTACCAAGTAATGAAAAGATTTATTTTTTTGTAAATATTCAACCCGAAGAAAACAAACAATAATAATTAAAATAAACACAAAGCATGGCGCAAACTAAGTACATCTTTATTACCGGTGGAGTCTGTTCTGGCTTAGGCAAGGGTATTGCCTCAGCTTCTATAGGGGCTATTTTGAAAGCAGCAGGCTATTCTGTTTTTACTTGTAAGCTAGATCCCTATCTAAATATAGACCCTGGTACTATGAGTCCTTTTCAACATGGTGAAGTCTATGTCACTGAAGATGGGGCTGAGACTGATCTAGATCTAGGTCATTATGAAAGGTTTATAGACACCAATCTATCTAGATTGTCTAATCTGACCACTGGTCGTATCTATGAAAAAGTTCTCAAAGGCGAACGTAGCGGTACTTATCTTGGTAAGACAATCCAAATAGTGCCTCATATTACCAACGAAATAAAAAATTATATTCGTAGAGCAGCCGAGGAATCTAAGGCTGATTTTTTGTTGATCGAAGTAGGGGGGACTGTTGGTGATATAGAAGGTGAACCCTATTTAGAAGCAGCTCGTCAATTTCACAATGAAAAAGGCCATGACTCTGTGATGTTTATTCATTTGACTTTGTTGCCTTATCTCAAAGCTAGTGGAGAGCTCAAGACCAAACCAACTCAAAATTCTGTCCGAGAACTTTATCATCGTGGTATTCAGCCAGATATTATACTAGCTAGATCTGACAAACGCATTCCCAAAGACGCCATAGAAAAAATTGCTATGTTTGCAGATATTGTGCCTGAAGCTGTCATCCCGGCTATGACTGTCAAAAGTATTTATGAAGTGCCAGTTCTGTACGAAAAGAAATTTCATATTTCCAAGATTATATTTCAAAAATTTGGCCTGCCAAAGAAAAAAGTCAAAATGACTGAATGGGAGAATTTTGTCAAAAAAATCAAGACCAATCACAAAAAGAAAATGCCAATTGCCCTAGTAGGTAAGTACAATGAAAATCTTGATGCTTATATTTCTGTAATTGAAGCTATCAAATCAGCTTGTTTTGCCAATAATGTTACGCTAGATTTGGTTTGGATTTCTTCTATTAAGTTAGAAAAAAAAGACAAGCTTGAATTAAAAAAACTCAAAAAAATAAAAGGCATTGTAGTGCCAGGTGGTTTTGGTCCGCGTGGTATTGAGGGCAAAATTTTTGCAGCCAAATATGCTCGTGAAAACAATATTCCATATCTGGGCCTATGCCTTGGTATGCAAGTAGCTACTATAGATTTTGCTAGACATGTCTTAGAAACAAAAGATGCTAATTCTACAGAGTTTGATAGCAAGACCAAAAATCCAGTGATTCATATTTTGCCAGGACACACTGAAGACGAAGACAAAGGCGGTACACTTAGACTGGGAGCTTATCCTTGTATATTAGACAAAGAGTCAAAAAGCTACAAAGCTTATGGAGCTTCAAAAATATCTGAGCGACACAGACACCGCTATGAATTTAATATGGATTACAAAAAAATATTAGAACAAGCTGGTATGATATTTGCTGGTATTTCTCCTAGCAAAAAGCTAATAGAAATCATAGAACTCAAAAATCATCCATTTTTTGTGGCTTCGCAGTTTCATCCTGAATTCAAGTCCCGACCTCTGAGAGCTCATCCATTATTCAAAGATTTTATAAAAGCTAGTACAAAAATTAAATAAAACCCCACCCAGCCTCCCCTTGACAGGGGAGGAGTTTTTTAATAATAAAGTCCCCCTGTCAAGGGGGATTTAGGGGGTTAAAATTGACATGATATATAAAACATGATAATTTACATTGTTCTTTAAACGGGTCGTTTTTTACCCAAACAGTGTCTCATGAGAAAGGGAGATAAAAGTGTCAGGCGCTTTTGTAGTATCTGGTTCAATCCCCGAAATTATCAATAATGACAAAGGTCATTATAAAGGGGATCTTGCTTGTTATGCAAGAATTCTGCTGAACAACGCGCAGA
>Ga0257125_1001113_pt1 | contig 29397 bp, 36 predicted proteins | sample SI106_200metaG_FD_190183 | JGI IMG/M metagenome (GOLD analysis project Ga0257125, IMG submission 190183) | Marine microbial communities from Saanich Inlet, British Columbia, Canada - SI106_200 | ecosystem: Environmental > Aquatic > Marine > Inlet | place: Canada: British Columbia | collected... | reverse complement strand
TAGGTCCGGAGGACATGCTTCTACTGAAGGTGAATCTTTTTAAATCAAACTTGGTTTCTTTGTATTATAGTGACAATAGATACAGAATTAACATTTGAAGCAGCAATGGATAATATTGGTAGTCTAGCTAATAGAAATCATGATTTAGGTATTGCTGAATATATTACTAGTGAACATGCAGGATTTGATTTTTCTTTTAGTGAAGAATATTGGGATGTAACATGGACTTTTAACATAGAATCTGAATTAACTCTCTCCTTGAAAGATGTGTGTGAAAATCAAAAAGAGAAAGGAATGGGGCATATGTTAACTGAAGTAGCTTTATCTGGATTAAGATCTGCAAGAATTTCAACTTGTCTGGACCAGGTTATTGATCAATATGCAAGAGAAGTTGGAATTGGGGCATTACGTTCTGATTTATTTATTCCAAATAATTTTCAATCTTGTACTAATGAATTATTATACAATGCAATTGAACATGGTTCTAATTATGGGAAAAAGGGAGATGTTGTTTTAAATTTTTATGGTGGAAAAAAAGGAGCATTAATGATTATTGAAGATCCTGGAGATTATGAAAAACTACAACCAGTTCCTGTTGAAGATATTGAAAGACTTTATTCTAAAATTTGTGGGGTTCCATTTCAAGGAATAGCTAAAACTTATAATGATATATTTAGAATATTTCAAAACGTTGAGGAAGATTTAGTAAAAACAAGAGGATTAGGATTACCTGGATTAACATTAAGTAAGGGTGTTATAATTGGTTCTGACAGAACAGATAAGTTTAGGGCAATGGTTATGTATTTGAAGTGATTAACTTATTCAGACATTAACTCTATAGCTTTATCTTTAAAATTATTAATCTTCTCTTCATTAAGCTTTTCAATAAAATCTACCATTTCTGCAATAAAATTTTCTGCTGTTTCAATTGCTTCTTTTGTTTCATCTTTGCTTACTTCAAAATCAACATAATATTGTTTATCAACTCTTTCTGCTTTTGCTTTAGAGATTGTTGAATTATCAATTTCAAAAACTTCTTTTAACATTATTATTGAAGCTGTATGATTTTCACATTTGATTCCAACTCTAAAAAGTAAAGCAAGAAGTGGATGATACATTGCATAATAAGCAAGAGCAACAGAATCTTCTAAGTTGCCTATATCTAATAATGCTTTTGCAGAAGACAATGATTTAGCTGATTTTTGTAGATAAGCAATTTTAATATTCTCACTAGGTTCAACAATCTGAAGTTTTTCTTCTTCTTTTAATTTAATCAAAAAATTTATTTTTTTCATAAAACTCCTCAACACCCTTTATGATAATATGATTATTTTCAATTTCTTTTATTAAAATATTATCCTTATTGTAATCTCCTATTTTTATGTTTAATTTTGAATTAATTGCTTGAATATCTTTTTTTATTTCTTTATCTCTTGTTTCTATATAAATATCAATATCACTATCTTTTTTTGGTGTTCCCTTTGCATATGAACCAAACAAGATTGCTAACTTTACTTCTTTGTGACTCTTTATTCTATCAATAATTAATCTTAATTTAGGATAATTTTCTAAAATTTGAAATAATTTATTTAATTCTGCCATATATACAAATTGCATTGCTTCAAGTGTTTTTTTTAAGAAGAAAACTTTATTCTTTCCTTCTATTTTGTAATCAACAATATTTTTTATGTATAATTGAGTAATGTTCCTAGATATGGCCATCTGGTTTGTATTTATGGCTTTAGCAAGACCCCTAATGTGGTTATTATTTCTTAATAATTGTTCAATTATATTGTAACATATTTGTGACATATGTAACATAAATGTTACAGTACTATATAAATGTTTTGGTTATTTGTGTTTTATTTGTTGTTTTATAGTAGATTATTTATAAATGAAGTTTTACTAGGTCAGAAGGACAAATCACTCACTAATTATTCCTTATCAGTAAACAATTTGTTAATATTCATCTAAAATTACCTCATAAAAATTCTGTTCTTTATATATTGGAAAACCTGTTTTTCTTGCTTGAATAATTACATGATCTTTATTCTCAATAAATTGTTTTATTGTTGACTGAAATATTGAGATATGATATTTTGATATTATTTCTGCTTCTTTTTTATGTATTTTTAAGTCTATCTTTTTATCAGACACTATTAATATATCAATATCACTTCCTTTTTTTTCTTCCTTAATTGAAGCAGAACCAAAAATAACAATAGTATAAATCTCTTTTGGGATGTTATTTAGGAAATTTCTTAATGGATTTTTTACTCCTATATTTAGGTTATTGAACTTTTGTATAGCAATCTCTGAAAATTTCAATGAGACTAATTTCTTATTATTGATTATATAATACTTATTTGAAATTGTCTTTTCTTCCTTTAAAATATTATTTTTTATAAGCTTACTTAAACTATTCTGGAGAGAACTATGTGAAAGATTAGTATGTCTCTTTATCTCATTGTAATATAGTTTAGGTGCATTTGATTCAAAATATGCTTTGTATATTTTGTATTCTGCTATCATATCTTGTAGTAGAAAGTACTTATTTATATGCTTTACCCTTTTTTGGTAAAATATTACCAATATTTGGTAAATGGTTGTTATTTAAAAGAATTTATTTCTCTTTCATTACTTGTTTCATTAATGCATAATTATTCTGTGTGCTAATAACATACATTTCTTTCATTCTCCAATCACTTTTTTTATTACCAACAATGAAATCATCAACATTAAAAGAATCTTTAACTGTTCCATCTGAATATTTACGCATATCTACTCCTAAATTTTTAGCAATAGCTAAACTAGCTGCAAAATCCCATAAATGAGCTGCTGTCATTGTACCCATACTCCTACCTATTGCAGTATAAGCAATATTTGCAACTGTACAACCAACTTGTCTAGGTTGGGCATTGTTTACTTCACGTACAAGATCATAATATCTGTAAAATGAATCAGTTAACATTACAACTGAACTTTCACTTTCAGGTTTTTGTAATTCTGTTTCTAGTCCAGTATCTAATTGCATAGAATATGATTTATTATCCCTTGAATAAAACATTTCATTTAACGCAGGAAATAAAACAGCTCCTGCAACTGGTTTATGACCATCTGCTCCTTTCTTTAGTAAACCAACTGATACTGCAAAAAAAGGAATTCCACTTGCAAAGTTAACAGTACCATCAATTGGATCAATAGCCCAAATATACTCATTATCAAATACTTTTCCATATTCATCTTGATCTGAACTTTCTTCCCCAAGAAAATATGAATCAGGTAAGATTTTACTAAATTTATCTTTTAATAAACCTTCTATATGTTTATCAGAATCAGTAACTATACTATCATCTGGTTTTATTGATATATCATGATTGCCATTAAATCTCCTCATTACTTCAGGCGATATCTCTAATAAGAAATTGATAATAAGGTTTTCTATCATATGATTGGGTGTTTTGGAGGATATATAAATGTTATGGAGGAGGTGTTACTCACTAATTATTTTTCAGAATGAGTTAATTTCTTATTATTTGGTGTTATAACTTTATTACCAATGTGCTTTTCAATTTCTTTCCTGGTGTTACCAGCTATTTTTCCACCTTTTTTAGCTACATCTTTATTTTTAGAAAATGAGTCTGGTTTTTCCTTTTTAGATATCTCTGTTGTTGTTGCTTCTGCAAGCATGTTTAGAATAAGTTCCATATTGTTCATATTATCTCTAAGATTTTCTTTTTTTAAACTCTTTAATTTTTTATATTCTCTAACATTAAAACCAGACCAAGCTTTAGTTATCTCATCAGTTAGGATTGCATATTCTACTCCTTCTTTAACACCTCTATTGTCCCACTCATCAGTTAAATCCTTTCTAACCTCAATTGTCTTTAATCTTTGATTAATCCATTCCCTAGAATATCCTTTTCTTAGGTAAGTTTTCATTGCCCTGTCAAAAGCAAGCTCTGGGTCTTCTGTTTCCTCAATTCTTTCATAACCAACTTTTGCTAGCCATAACTTGAATGGTTCTGCTTTTTTAGAAGGGATTGACTGGATTAATCTTAATAGTTGTTCTGTATCTGCAACATCTGTAAGTCTCATCTTACCATCAACAGCTAATAATTTCAAAGCGTGACAATTTGTCACGGTTTCATTTCCTTCTTCTTTAAGTCTCTGTTTTAATTTTCTCCAATAAGCATAAGAATCAACGCTTTCTGTTAATATTGCAACTACATCAACTATTGAGAAATACCACTTTTCTTTTTCTTCCTTCCATTCTACTCTAACCTTCTTATCTTGGAATAGTTTAATTGCATTTTCTTTTTTCATTTTGATTATATGTTTTAGGTTATTTTACCCTATATAGCTATGGGGGAAATAAGAGTTTAAATAGTTTGTTGAAAGTAACTAGGTCTAGAGAATATGTTTTTAATAATGAAAAAATAATAACAACATAGGCATGGACGGACATTTTCTTTAAGAAAATATCCTATTCGGCTTCGCCTCATCCAGCCATTGTTATTATTTTTAATTAAAATAGAATTTATTTAACAAAAGTGTTCTTAACTCTTACTGATTTTTGGAAATAGACTGTCCAAATAATTGCAACAATAAAGTTTGCTACGAATTCTGCAGGATTTGTTTCAGTAAGAAAACTAAATATTACTAATGTAACAATACTTAACCACATATAACCAATAAAATACATTGGGAATTCTTTTCTTTCTTTGAATTCAATATATAATAAATAAGATGATAAAATAGTAAATAATATACCAATAAATGTTCCAAATATTGCTAAAGGAGTAGGACCCTCCATCATTAATAATAACACAAATATAAGAAATGCAAGAAAATAAAGAAGTACTCCTAAAACAAGTCCAATTGTTGGTAATACTAACCAACCACCAATGCCTTTTAGTTTCTTTTTCTTCATTATATTGTTTATTTGTTTGGTGGTATTTATATGTTTTGATTTTGTGAATATTTTTAAATCAAACTTGATTTCTTTGCTTTATGACATCTGCATTAGAGAAAGTATTAGAAGAATTACCTGGATTTGAACCTCCTTTCTCTTTCCCTGGATCTCCTGATCCTTTTCTAGCTTCTGGATGGTCTAGTATTGCTAATTGTGCAGTTGAAATGTTAAATGAGGAAGAAGAAATAAAAGAATTCTTTGGACAATATATTACTTATATTCAGGAAAATAGTGAATTAGATATTGTTGAAGCAACAAAAAGTGCAAACGAAATTATTGGTTATTCAACAGGATATGTAATTGATGAACAAGCAAATAAATGGTTTGATGCATTGCCTGATATATCTCATCCAGTAACTGGAAGAGAAAGACCTTTTAAATCAGTTGATGATGTTGCTGGTTATTACATAATTGCAAATACTGATGATCCAGAAATTAAAGATTATCTTATTGAAAATATTCCTGGACTATTTGAGCCATTAAACAATATATTTGATGTAATTTACATGGAAAAACCATTAGATTATCAACATGTTATATTTTCTATTAGAAGAACAGAAGAAAAAGATGTATTATTTCAAGCTAAAAAAGATGATTACTTGTTTTTATCAGGATTTATTATAGGATTTGAAATGGCAATGGAAAAAGATCTTGGTAAGAAATGTGATATGTATCTCGATTTGTTTAGGAATGTTAATTGAATGTTCTGAACTATTGAAAGTAAACATTTAAATAGAAGTCTAACCATAAATTCTTATAATGAAGAAATACATGATATTATTATTAATTATACTTATATTCTTAATTGGTTGTACTAGTGAAGGTAGTAAAGTTTGTAAAACAAGTAGTGATTGTAAAACTGTTGATGGTTGTGATAGTGGTTGTTATAATAAATGGCATTTACCAAGAGGAAATGATAATTTTTGTGGTAATTTAGGACCAAGTTCTTGTGGTTGTATTAATAATAAATGTATGATGACTACTCACCCTCTTATGGATTCTTGTAATGATTATTTATGTATTTCAAGAGAATTTAAAATAAATAAATCTGAAATGGGTTTTTTCCATATGACAATATTTAATCATGCTGATGAAGAACATACATTTCATCTAAATGTTACACCAATTACTGCTACAGATCATGAAAAAAATAAAATAGAAAATAATCTAAAAGCTTATCTTTATTCAACCACTAATAAGGTTACACTAGGTTCAAAAAAATCTATACAAAATAATATTTTTGTTCAAACAGATGAAGAAACACAAAGTGGTAGATATATGTTTAATTTAAGCCTTACAAGTGATGATATTAATATGGGTAGATTATTCTTTTTAATAGTTGAGTAATGGTTTAATCAATAGTTTTAGGTTCAAATTGTTTGAAATGATTGAATACTTGTTTTTTTAGATCATCTTCAAAAGTTAATATTGCCTTATCAGATCCACCATGGCCATCATTAAGAGATATGGATAAACTAATATCTTTTTCATGATAATTCCCCCATTAGGATGAAAGAATGGGTTTAGGATATATAAATATTGTCCAAAAAGTATATAAATAATCTAACTTACTTAACTATTAGGGGTTATTATGACTAAAAGATTTAGTATTATCTGTCTTATTATATTATTAGGTATCTTAACAGCAGTCTATTCTCTTCCTTGTCAATATACTACAAATGAAGATTATACTATTAGTAGAAATGTTTTCTCTGGTGTTGGTGAAGAATCCAAATATAGTTTATTAGCTCCTTTAGATATTAAACAAGGTGATCCAGTTAATCCAGTTTGGGGGGGAGGTTATCCTTTATCATTTAGAATCTATAATAATTATACTCAAGAAATTAATGTTACAATTAAATATATAGTAGATAGTGAATTACAAAATTCTGGTGAAAGAATAATTAGTTCTTATGGTTCTACAACAGTTACTGGATTATGGTCTAATGGTTTAGATGAAAATTCAATTGAATTTGATATACATACTCCTGGAATTTCATCTAATAGAGAAAATATAAATTATGAAAAAGATGTATGTAAACAATGTCCTAAAGGAAGTGGATTTACATGCCTAAATATTAGTACTAATTGTACAAAAGATTCTGAATGTGGTTCTGGTATATGTAATTTAGCAAATGTATGTGATGAAATCAAATGGGTGATTGATGGACAATGTAGTACTGAAGTTGGTGAAAATTGTATTAACAGCCCAACTGATTGTAAACCAGGAAATAATCATAAATGTGATAATGGAAAAATAATTGAGGATTGTGATAATCCACCTGATGGAATGAAATGTTGTAATAACAATTTTAAAAAAATAAGTGAATTATCACTTAATTCACATTGTGATTGTGATTTTCAATGTAATGAAGGACAATGTTTTCAGAATACATGTCAAAAGTTGTTAATTCCTAACCTTAGATGTCCAAATGGGATTAATGTTAAACAAGGTGATACATTCTTCTGTAATGTATATATGGATGATCTTAAAATAGGCAATAAAATAGATATAGAATTGGATGCAGGAACAGGATTAATGTTTTTAGATGATTGTACAGAACATAATACTAGTCAATGTAAAATAGAGTTTGAAAATAATACTAATATTGGTCTAACTGCTTCATCATGTGGTGATTCAAACATTCAAGGTAATGTTTATTTCAATTATAAAGGAAAACAACTTTCTGAAAAAATTAGGAATGATTTTGAAAAAATACATGTTTACTGCTGTGGAGACGGCAATATTGATGAAGGTGAGAATAAAACAAACTGTTGTGGTGATGTTGGTGTTGGTAACTATAGTTTCTTTAAATTAAGAAATGAGAAATGTGAAGATAATGAGTATACAATGCCTGTTAATTGGCTATTTGCATTGTGTATTGTTGTTTTGTTAATATCATTTGTTTATATTTGTATACTTGGTTTTCATAAAATTCGTGAAATTTTGGCACAAAAAAAAATTGAAGAATTAGAAGAGATTATAAAAGAGTTAAGAGAAAATATAAAAAATCTTGAGTATGATATAAAAAATCTTGAAGATGATGTTAAAAAAGGAGAAGAAAAAATAAATGGAATAAAGAAACAAATTAAAACAGCAAGTTATGATGCAAAGAAAGCATTAGAAGACAACCTTAAAAAAGAAGAAGAAAAACAAAAAGAAAGAATATTAACATTAAAAAAGAAAGAAGAAAAGATAAAAAGAGAAGAAGAAGAGATTGAAGCTAGAAATATTGAAATTATAAATAATAGTTATGAAGCATATATCAATGAAATGTTAGAGAAATATAAAAAAAGATATGATAGAGCTGGTGTAAGTGTTTATTATGATAAAAAAGAAAAATATTTTATGATAGAATATAAGAGTGGAACAATTATTGGGTTGCACAGGTATATATATTCTAAAGTATATAATGAAAGATTATCTTTTAATCATGAAATACATCATATAGATTGTGATCAATTAAATAATGAAATATGGAATTTAATTAAACTAAATATAAATGTTCATGGAAAAATTAGCCATGGTAAAATACAAAAAGGAGATTGGAAATCTGGCATTGAAGAATTGAATAGAGTGGGAATATCCAGAAGTGATTTCCCAAAATATGTTAGAAAACGTATGAAATAGTGGGAATTAGGATATTTTAGAAGATTCTGTATTGACTATTTTCAGAATATGATTTTATTTTTAAACTCTTTTAGTTTTTGTTTACTTAACTTCTCAATTTTATGTAACTCACAATGATGTTTTTTACATAAAAAGCAGATGCTTTTTGGTTTTGCATGACTAATAAGAAAACATTTCATTGTTTTATAAACATCATACTTAAAAAGCTTATTTGTGTTTGCTTCCTTATATTTTTCAGCACATTCCATAAAAATTTCTGGTCTATCTTTTCTTAAATGAACTGTATCAATTTGTCCTTTTTTTTCATTACATTCTTTAAACTGGCATTTACCTATTAGTTTTTTCTCAGGATTAAAAAAATCCCTGATTATATTCCTTGTTTCACCAGACATAATGTTATAAAAATTCTTTTCAGATTCAGCAATTACAAAAGTATTCTTATATTTTTCAAGATTTCTTGGTAAATTCATCTTTATTAAATCTTCAATTAAACTTTCTTTCTTTTCTTTCATTATAACAGAAATAATCTCTTTACTTTGTCTATTTGAATATAAAAATAGTTTTCCTTTATCTGAATTCTTTAGTTTGTATATCTTTAAAATTTCCCAAGAAATCCATCCTTTTGTGGTTTTATGTCCTAATAATTTATCTAATTGTCTAGTTGAATAACCAGATTTAAGAAAATTTTGTAATACAATTACTTCTTTTTTATTCATTATTATCTAATCTGTGGTATTTTCTATATAAATATTCTGATTTTAGTTGACTAAATTTTTTAAGCTAACCAAAAAAATAGCTTTTTCAGCGTAAATAATAATTTTTCATTCTAAGTTTTTCCGGGAAAATTAATATCACCTTAAGGTCCTTAAGGATTAATTATATATATTCTTTAAATGTTTATATTCTTATGATTTGATTGATGAAACATAAATAATCACTCTTAAATTACAAATATTTATATATATGTGTTTATCTTGTGTGTACTATGTGGTTATCCTTATATAAAACCATATCTTAATATATGTATGGACAAGCAAATGATTAAAAGCATAAGTTTATTAAAGAATTCAAAATATAGAAGAATAATATTATATAGTCTTTCAGATGTAAATTACTTGACACCATCTGAAATTGCAGAAAAAACAGAAATTCGTTTGAATCATGTTAGTAATTTTTTAAAAGACCTTAAGGATAACAAATTAATAGTTTGTTTAAATGAAGAAGAAAAAAGAGGACGACTTTACAAAATTACTGAATTAGGAAAAAGAGTAGTTAAAGAAAATGAAAAAAATAAAAGTAGTTGAATTGTTTGCTGGAGTTGGGGGATTCAGAATAGGGTTAAATAATGCTTCAAATAAATATGATGTGGTTTGGAGTAATCAATGGGAACCAGCAACAAAAAGTCAAGAAGCTTCTGATGTTTATATTAAACAATTTGGAGAAAAAAATCATTCTAATAAAGATATTGCAAAAGTTACTACTAAAGAGATTCCAGAACATAATCTTTTAGTTGGTGGTTTTCCTTGTCAAGATTATTCTGTTGCAAAGAGTTTAAGTAAATCAAAAGGAATTAGTGGGAAAAAAGGTGTTTTATGGTGGGAAATTCATAGAATATTAAAGGATTCAAAATCTAGACCTGAATTTGTTCTTTTAGAAAATGTTGATAGATTATTAACATCTCCGGCAAGTCAAAGAGGAAGAGATTTTGCAATAATTCTTGCTTCTCTTTCTGATTTAGGTTATGCAGTTGAGTGGAGAATCATCAATGCTGCAGAATATGGTATGCCTCAGAGGAGGAGAAGAGTTTTTATTATGGGATATCATAAAAACACACCAATTTATGAGAAGATTAAGAAAATAGATTCTAAAAATTGGGTTTTCGATGAAGGAACTTTTTCAGAAGCATTTAATATAGATAAATCAAAAAATCGCAATACTAATAATTTTAATTTGAAAGGAGATTTAATAAGTGTTTCTAATAATTTCAATAAAAAAGGGGAATCTAGTCCATTCCAGAATGCAGGTGTTATGATTGAAAGAGATATATTCACTTCAAAAGTTTTTCCAAATTATGTTGGGAAGCAAACAACTATTAAGGATATTTTATTGAGAGAAAAAGATGTTCCTGAAAACTTTTTTATTGATAAGAACTCTTTAGAAAGATGGGAATATCTTAAAGGAGCAAAAAAAGAGAAGAGATTTAACAAGAAAAGAAATTTTTCATATGTTTATGCAGAAGGATCCATGATTTTCCCAGATAAATTAAATTATCCTTCAAGAACTATAATAACTGGTGAAGGTGGTTCTAGTCCATCTAGATTCAAACATGTTGTGAAAACAGAAAGTGGAAGATTAAGAAGGCTCACTCCACTAGAATTAGAAAGGCTTAATATGTTTCCAGATAATCATACAGATGGTTGTACTGATATAAAAAGAGCATTTTTTATGGGTAATGCGTTAGTTGTTGGTGTTGTAGAAAAAATAGGGAAAGCACTTGTTTCTAAATTGGATAATTAATATTTTATTCTGTTAAATCTGGAAAAACTTCAAATACTTTTAAATTAGAAATAGCTGAGATTCCAACAGGTGGTCTAGCAAAAGAACCTGCAAATGAAAAGAATGATTCTCTTTCTAAGAGGACTGCAACAAGTCTAACATAAGTAAGAAGATTATTTCTTTTTCCAGTACCATTTTTGAAGTTTTCATTGTATCCTAATGTATGATATTTAACATCTTCATTAAGAGAAATTATTTCAAGCATCTCTATAAAAATTTTAATTGGAATACCTTTAACTTTTGGACATTTATTTTCAAGAAGTATTAAAGCCTCTTCAGATATATTTAATCTGACTTCATTTTTGTTATTAATATTATATTCTAACATATAGGCCATTCTAAATAATATAGTCCCAAACACTTCTAGTGCTCTTTCATCTTTTATAGAATGTATCATTTCAAATATATTATCAAATCCAAATTTATTATCATGAACTTCTCCGTTTTTTAGAAGTGTTGGTGTCATATCATTAGTATTATTCCCCTTTGCTCCACCTTTAAAAGTACATCTGTTGTAATCTTCTGGAGATTCTTTTCCAGGTTTTTTAAGAATTACTTCATATTCATCTGACTTATACATTGGATAAGAAATCTTCTCTGTAATTGTACCCCTTTTCCAATTAATAGTTTCTTCTGATGCTTTTCTCCTAAATTCTGAAGATTCAACTGCTAATCTTCTTCTTTTATCTAAATCTATTTTTAAACTATTTAATTTCAACATAGTATAATTAAGGTTATATCCAAACTTTATATAGAATTAACACAGGTTAAACACAAAGTAATAACAATTATTTTAGCTTCTCCAACTCATCAACTACCAATACCATCCCCTCTGTATCTAGGCAACAATACTCCAACAACTCCTTACTTATGTCTTTCTTTAATGATTTATCGATGTAAGTACAGAAGTATCTTGCACTTGCCTCAGCACCATCACCTATCTCTAACTCTGAGTAGCCTTTGCCTGTAATGGCTGGTAGTACTTTCTTTATAGAGTATGAACCTTTTTGTTTAGGGTTATAGTAATCATACACTTTAAACACATCAGCTAGATCTATAATCCTTGATATAACATCATCAATCCATGGTTTTTCAGAAGGGAAATCTTCTGCTAATTTCTTAAATACTGATATTTCAAATGATTTGTTAAAAACAACAACTGAACCTTTACCTTTAATTTCATTCTTCAACTTTTTCAACAATCCTATTCTTGGATCTTTCTTACCATCTGCTAAATATTCAAAATGTTCTAACTTATCACTTTGAATATGTAATGAATACTGAAAAGCTATTTTCTGATATGGTCTAGAATTATCATAGATAGGAACAGCTGTATCAAATGTTTCAAAATCAAAATGATATAAAGGAAAAACTAATTTATCCAAAAATTCTTTAATTTTATCTTTAGAAACAAACACTTTTCCAGAAATAGCTGCATTTCTTATTCTCATATCTGTTCTTGTTAATCCTTCATCAGGAACATCTTTCATTTCTATTATTCCAGAATTAAATAATTTCCAATATACTTGCCATTTTCTTAGTTGTAAAACATTATCTTTAGGAAGGGTTCCCCAACATTCTTTTTTTAATGGACAAGGATAAGGTTTATTACAATTTGGAGAAATAATCATATCTGGTAAGCTGCCTTTAAGAACTTCTAAGTATTTATCAGGCTCAATTTCAACTTCATTAACTTTTTCAGTAACTTCTTCTTTAGAAACAAGTTGTTTAACATCTATTTTACCTTTTTTAACATATTCTTTATTCAAAAATAATACAAAACATTTTTTTACTTCAATACCTAATTTTTTTAATACATATTTTTGAAATGCTAAATCAGGAATATGATGTTTTTTAACTGAAGTTGTAGATTTAATCTCATATAAATTCCACCCATCATCATATTCTAAAATATCAGACCTTACATATAGGTCATTATATTGAAAACCAGCTTCAAATATTGTTTTTTTATTATCAACAAGCTCTTTTGTTTTATCAATATTCTCTTTAAACTCTAATTCACTTAAATTAACACCCTTAAACAGCTTATGTACTTCTTTTTCAAACAAAGCTCCTTGATTAAACCTATGTTGATCAGCTAATGAGATTTCAGGTAATTCTTTCTTTTCAGCCTTCCATAATAACCTTGAACATTGTAATCCTTTGAGATATTTAGATTTAGTAAGCATATTATAGAGTAAGGGAGTTTTATTTATAAATGTTGTTCATTATTAAATATATTTAAATATAATAATATCTTAAATATATCTCCAGGAGTAATTCTGATTAAAGGTTTTAAGAGGTGATAAGAATGAAACCATACGAATGTACAGAAAAAGAAAAGGGTTATTTGAAAGAACAATATAATGAATTTTTAAAATATTTTGAACATATGGAAGAAATAAATGGGGATAATCAAGTTGATCTAAATCATTTGCAAACAATGGTGTCAATGAATGTGTGTTTTATGGAAGCATTAAGGAGAATATTGATAACAAAAGGTATTGCAACAAAAGAAGAAATAAATAGTACAATGAATAAAGTATTTATTGAAGAATTGGATGTAAAAATCAAAAGAACAAATGAAAAATAAATTTGAAACTATCTATGCTATTATTGGATGGATTATTATAGCATATGCAATTTATGCACTAATTCATTTCTTTATTTTAAAATGAATAGAAAGAAAAAAATAGAATGGTATGAAATGTTTGGGTGGTTATTATTGTATGTGTTATGTATTTTAATGATATTAAGAATATTAGGTATAATATGAATAGAAAAAGAAGAATGAAATTAAAAGAAACAATTGGTTGGTATATTTTTATAATTGCAGGAATATTGTTGATTCTTAGGATATTGAATATTATTTAAACATTCTTGTTTTTTAACTAGGGACGGAGTCCATGTTTCCCGTGAATTTCTTTTAGATTCAGAACAACAATGTTGGACATGCCTAGTTAAACAAAATAATCTCAACAAATTATTTACCAAACAGCTTCTCAACATTCATATTAAACCTATAGTCATTTCCTTCTTTATATGTACCCAAGTGTTTATGTTTATCATCAAAGAAGAAGACAGTTGGTAAGCTACCTCCTTTATCATCACATCTTTTCTTAAAGTGTTCTTCTAATGGTTCATTACTTCCAATGGGATATCCTCCCATATCACTTACAGTTTTTCCAAATTCTGGATCCATGTCTGCAAATATTACATCATACTTATGTGGATTCTTTTTTAAGAAAGGACTTAATCTTCTGTTTTTGAAATAACCACAAGGACTACACCAACGTGCTGTTGTAACAACAATTGTGTTTCTTGTTGTTCTTTCTAATGCTTCTTCAAATTCTTCAGGAGTTGTTACTTTGTTTGCATAAGGATTGTCTTTACATATTTCTGTTAGATCATCATATAGTTTTACTAAAACTTGTTTATGCATTTCTTCCCAATGTTCAGCATCTTTAGTTTCTTTAGAATGCCCCTCAACACTTATTCTTCCTAATCTAAGATTATAAGTGGTTGTAATATATCTTTTTTCAGGTCTAAATGATACTTTTATTTCATTATTATCTGGAGAATATTCAAATCTAAAATAAATACCTTCAAATTCATTCCCCATGCCATAACTATCCATACCAAATCTAATAAAAGGATATTTAAAATCATCATATGGATACTTATTAGCACACTTTAACAGTTTAGGTAAAGATGAACTAATTAAACTGGAAGCAGAATACAAAGAATTATCTAATTCAGTTTTAAGTTTAGCAGCTAAATCAACTTCTTCAACAACTCTTATAATTGGTGCTGTTTTTAATTTATCCTCAATTGAACTTACAGAATCACTTTTACATCCGGATAATGCTAATAATACACATAATGTTACTATTCCTTTCATTATATATAGAAATTAGGTGTTGTTTTTAAACATTCTCAACAATATGCTAAATAATAGCAATATCTTGCCAAATAACTATTAATTCTCAATCATCTCTTTAATCTTAGAAACAAATAAAACAGCTTTCATTCTTAATTGTTCAACATCTTTATTATTAAATGATGTTTTGGTTGAATAAGCAGCACCTTCTCTTTTTTTCTTTGATTCAACATAAAATAATATGTCTTGATAATCAAGAAGATTTACTAATATTTCTATATCTTCTCTAGTTAATCCTTTATTGTAGAACTCTTTAATAAGAACACAAAGTGTTGCTAAATGATTTTTAGAAGAATAACCTTTAGTCATGATTAAAGCTAAAGCAGCATGGTAAGATGCATAATAACAACCTGTAATTGCCCAATCTGAGAAGTTAAGTTTAAAGATCTTGTTTACAAACCTGATATTGTGTTCTGCTTTTAGGATATGGCCTTCTATCTCTTTTAAGTCTTTATTATGTTTTAATAATAGTCCTTTTTCAGTTTGTTTATTTATGTTCCTATCTACTAATGTTGGAGAATTAATCAATTTGTTCAGATCATACTCATTCATAGTTTAATACCTCATAATAATATATGTGGTTTATTAATGGGTAGCCGGAAAATATTGCAGATTGCACAACAGGATCTTCTTTCATCTTAACCTCTTTCAAAAAGTTCTTATAAGTCATTTGAAATGTGCTAACTTTCAGAGTAGAAAGGGCACTTGCAGACTCCTCAGCTTTCTTTGTGTTAATTTTTTCATTTGAAATTAGTAATATATCAATATCTGAATCTTTCCTATATGTTTCTTTTGCAGTTGAACCAAAAAGTATAGCAAAAACAGGCTGTTTTGGAAGATACTTCATATAAGCAGAGATTGCTGTTTTTCTTAGATGAAATAGTCTTTGATATTTTTCAACATCAAAAAAAGCAAGAATTGCATAAATTTGTTTGTTTTTTCTTAACGAAAATAGTTTTAAATTGCCTTGTTTTTCAGATTTGAGAATTTTTTCCTTTTCAAGTACATTTAAGAACCTGTATGCACTATTTTCATTTAATTTAGTTCTTTTAGCAATATCTCTTAGATGTAATTTAGTCCTTTCAGTATAAAAAAGTCGTAATATGTCTTTATATCCTTTGTTTATTGTGTTTAACATTTTTAAACAATTGTTTAAATTACTTAAACATTTATATACTTTACGGTTTTGCGAAGCAAAATCGTAACGGATTGGAGTTTCTTCAATACTTTTCGGTTTTGTGAAGCAAAATCGTAACGGATTGAAGTTTCTTCAATACTTTTCCCTTTGAAAACCTTCCGAAACTTTGAAATCTTCATTTACACTTAGAATTAGTATGTTAATTTACTACTTAATAAAGTTTTCTCGTCGAGAATCGGAAGATTTCCGAAGAATTATTAAATTTAGTTCTAAATAAATTAAAAAATCATTCCTGAGCTACATTGGCTTCGCCCTAGTTGTGTAGAGTAATTTGCCGGCAGGCTTTTTTTGTTAGAATTTTTAAACATTTTCCCAAAACATTTATATATTCTATTTACTAAAGGTGATATAAATGATAAGAAAGTTAAGAATGAATATTAAATTATGTCTTTTCTTAATAATTATTTGTTTATTTGCTTTTTCAGTATGTTCTGGTTATATTTTTTCATATCCTGATCCATGGTTTGATATAGAAAAGATTACATTTGATGAAACAACAATTCCTGTTGGCATAGAATTATTAGAATATAAAATAGAATTTGGGCAAATTAAGTTTAATATAATAAATACCAATCCTAATCCCTTTTATCTTCTAAATAAAGTTGATTCAGAATATAATCCTATACAAAATTTAAGTCTTCCTGATGGTTATTATGCAATTATAAGGCATACTTCAGATGGTAAAAAAGCAAATTATCGTAATCACTACAATAATACTAATGAGTCTGTTTGGATAAATAGTCATGTTAGTTGGTCAGATCTAAGTCGAATCTATGTTTTAGACGGACCATCAAAATTAGTATCTGAGGATAATAGACCTGATGATGTTATTATACCATCACCTCAAAACTTTACACTTTTCTCAGCATACAATGAAGATTTGTATGAAATTAAAGGTCAAGTTCATTATAAATTACATGAGAATTATAATCCTACTGCAGGTGAAAAAGAACCTTATTATTATATCTATGCTGGTGATGATAATTATGAACTTATATATTATATTGTTGCTGGGGTTATAATACTAATAATTGGATCAATTACATTCTATATAGCATTTATTAAGAAAAGAAAATTAAAAGATTAAATTTTCCCACTAAACATTTATATATAACTAATCTAATAAATCATATTATGAAGGATTATATTGGTGATGAAGGATTATTAAGGAATAAGGAAGTATTCCTATCTGTTCTATTTTGGGCAGTTGTTGCTTATGTTGTTTTATTTGTGCTTGGTTCAATTGGATTTAATTTGTTGGGTTCAAGTATTATTAAAATTGAAAGTGGAATAGCTTTTAATTCTTCATTGTTAATGTTAAGTGGTCTTTTCTTAAGCATAATACCTGCTTTTGCATTAGCTACTATTTTTTATTTTGCATTAAGAAAAAACTGGGAAAGGTTTAAATTAAAAACATATGATCTTAAATTTTCTTATGTTATTCTTATATTCCTTACTATTATCATTATGAGTTTAATTGTAGAATTTATCATAACAAGGAAATTTAAATTTCCAAATATCAGTATACTAACTCTAGCAGTATTGTTTATAACGCCTGCATTGTTTAAGAATAAGAAAGATATTATTTGAACATTCTCTTATGTTAGATGTTGTTGTTCTATGGAAAGCGTACTTCTAAAGGATAGTGATCTGAAGCTTTTTCTACTAGTTCGTCTCTCATTACAGTTGCGTCTGTTATTCTCACACTAAGATTTCGTGTGGTTAATATATAATCTAACCTTAATGGTGCTTCATGAGCTGCATCTTGGTTGAATTTTGTTGGTACAGTATACACATTATTGCTTTGATTTAAAAATATGTCTTGGAAACCTGCTTCTAAAAATCTGTTTATTACATCATATCTCAACATACCATTTGTAACAAACTTTTTCATCTGTTTCTCATTGAATTCTGCAACATATCCTTCGTATTTATCATGGACTGATAGAGAATTAAAATCTCCCATTATAATTACATTATTGTATTTCGCAGTAGATTTTAGTAATTCTTCAACTTCAATTAATCTTTCTTCTTCTGTAAAAGGTGAAAGATGAAGACTTATAATATCAATTTCTCCTAATGGTGTATCAATGAGAACTTCTGTTGCAGCATTACGAAAATAGTTGTGGTTTGTTTCTTTTAATATTCTATGTTTTGATAAGATCGCTGTACTATATGGATGTGTTTCACCTACATCTAAACTTGCAGGAGTCATTGTAAAAAAAGAATGACCTGTTTTTGAAGCTACATATTTTAATATCTCAAAATCATTGTATGACCAAAAACAAGCTTCTTGTATTCCTACTACATCTGTTTCTGCAGATCTGATAACGTCGATTATATGTTCTAATCGCTCTCCCTTTTTATCACCATCTAATCCTCCTTGAAATATATTATAAGAAATTACTTTCATTTTTCTTATCCTTCTCTAACTAATTTATCAATTGTATACCATGAGTTTACTTGAAGTATTTTTCCTCTTACAGACTCATGTGCATTTGCTACTTGTCTAAAATGGATTATTTTAGTGTCAGCAATCTCTCCAGGTAACATAGTACATTCCTGATCTTCAAATAATTCGTAAAGCTTTTTTATGGAATCATCAACATAAATGGCAGGTCTCATTTTTGCTAAATCTTGTTGTTTATTCTGTTCATCTGTATGGATCAGACCATCTATACTTATTCCCTTCTTTTGTAACCATTTCCCTGCAGCTTGTACTTGTGGTCTTTCAGAGTTTGCATATCTGGATGTAACAATATACACATTATATCTTTCATTTTCACAATATTTTTTCATAACTTCTATTGCACCTACTTCTGCTGGAATATCTAGGATTCTATCAACATATAATAGATCAATCATTTCATTATAATCTCTTTTAATCTCTTTAGCACTTAGTTCTGGTCTTTGTTGTCCCATTTTTTTTAATGCAAACTTATTTGCAGTATCTTCTGGATTTATATCATAACCCATCTCAGAAAGAATACTTGCTTTGTAGCCTTGTGGTGAAGTTATTACTCCATCAAAATCAAATGCTAAATTAATAACTGAAAGATCAGCTTCAAAAGATTTTGTTGCTTGTCTTAATTCTAATGTATCTTTATTTTGTACCCATAATCTATTATTTTTCATTTTTTACCTCTTGATATTATAATTAGATGTCTATCTTGATATAAGTCATTATAACTATATAAACTTGTGTTGTGGTAACCTATACGATATTTCCGAAAAACACATAGGATTTTTCATTATAAGTTTATTAAATATTGAAGAATAATAATTTCCCTCTATAATTAACAGGTTTTTAAACATTCCCCTAACTACTATTTCTGCATGCTGTTCCTAGTCTTTTATATATGTTTGATACATAATTTACGAATTGTTGTTTCCAATAATCAGCATCATTAGGAGTAATTTTTGGTCTACCATTATTTTTCTCTTTAACCTTTATCTTACCACTATTAAACTTATAAGTAATCCTTATACGCCTTATTTCATCATCATCATTTTTCTGTTCAAAATTCACTCTTATTTTTCCTTTTTCATCATTATAATTAAACTTAACAAGTAATTTAATTCCATCATCTGTCTCATAATTTTCACGTAATTCATAAGATGCTTTATTATCTTGCTTTGTAGGATATTCAATATCTTCATAAGGGGATTCTCTAGCACATTCTAATAGATCAAGTAAAGTTTTATCAATTAATTTAACAGCATATTTAGGAGAATCATTTAGTTGATTTTTTACTTCTTCAACAAGAAAAGGACTTTTGATAGAATGAGTAGTTGGTTCTCTTTCTACTTCTTTACTTCCACATGAACTTAATGCTAATAAAGCACATAATGTTACTATTCCTTTCATTATATATAGAAATTAGGTGTGGTTTTTAAACATTCCCCTTCTAAAACAACAACATTTATATATATGTATGTGATAATATATTATCATAAAATGGAAAATTTAATAACTCTTGAAATGATAGAACAAAACCAGAATATTCTAGTTAAAACTATCTTTACCAAGCTACAATTAAACATACTCAAAAAAAAGATTCAGAAAAAAACACTAAACAATAATGAAAGAACATATTATTACAAATATATTAAACCAAAGTTAAGGGCAATGCTTTCTTTTTCAGGTATTACAGAAGTTAATATCAATGGAAAAGAGCATATGATTAAAGAAAGAATTCCAAAAGCAATAAAGATATTATCTCAGCTGAAAAAGAAGCACAAAAACAAAAAGATGTTAATCTCTGGTTCTTTTTTGTTTAACAAGAACTATAATGATATAGATGTTTTTGTTTTCTCAAAATATAGTAAAGAGGATTACAAAAAAGAAAAGATCCATGTGAACTATCTTCCAGAATCTGCTATAAATAGCTTATTCTTTAGTTCAATCTCAAAAATCAGCATCAGTAACTTTAGATACACACCAAAATCAAATTTTACAATCAAACTAGAGAATGTGATTCAAAATTATGAAATACTTATTGATTTTATTCTTAGAAAAAAACAATACACTCAAGAGCTAAGAAAATTCTTTCTAGAAACTGAATTCATCTCAAAAGATGTTATTCTAAATCCAAAGCAATTATACCAATTAAAGAAAAAAGCAAAACATAAAAATATAATTAGTTTGCTATCTGATACTTTGATAAATTCATTACTTTATGCATTTACAAGAATGAAAATAAAAAACAATCTTAAGAAATACATTGATGATTATTCTGAATTGCTAAAGCAATATAAACATGCAAAAAATATAGAGGTTTACATCAAAACATATAAAGAGGTGCTTGAAGTTGCAGCATGAAGAAGGAAAAAGAAAAATTAAAGAAATTCTTGGGACTGATATTAGATTTGAGGGTCATTTCAACAAGTGTTTTAATAATATTAAAGAAACCCAACAAAAAGAACTGATTGAATGGATAAGAAAATGTAAAAATTATGATGCAAACCCTATACAATCAAAAAAAGATAGAAAACTAATTGGTTTTGTTGAACGTATTGGAAGCAACCTAAGATCCATTCTGACAAAAGAGAAAGAAGAATATTTTATTGCTCTGTTCTTAGACAAACACAAATATTATGAAACAGAGATGGAAAAACTTGGTTTTTAAACATTCCCCCTAAACATTTAAAAATACTACATCATACCTTTATATTATGGGGCAAATTCTTACTAAAGCAGTAGCTGAACGTATAATAGAAAGAAAGAAGGAGTTATTAAGAGGTATTGGAATAACTGAACCAGCTAAGATAGAAGATATTCTAACAGAAACATATGAAGAATATTCAAAATATAAAAAAGCTAAAAGACTAAGAAAAAAAGGAATGCCTTATAAAAAGATTGCAGAAAAAACAGGTCTTGACAAATTCAAAGTTTTTAGTTGGACTAAAAAAGATAGATTACCAAGACTTTTTTCAGATGAAAGGTTTTTTTCAAAAAATCTATTAAGAATTGATGAATCTACTGAAGATGATGTTATAAAACTATTGGCAGTTTATTCATCCTCAAAAATATCTTCTAAGCAAACTAAATTTAAAACAAAATTTTCAAACAGAGAAAATTTAGAAATGGTATTAGATTCTTTTTTCAATGTTTTTTCTACTGTTCCATATATTTGGGAAGATGAGCATGGAGTTGAGTTTGATTTTTGTTCAAAACCTTTTTTAGAATATTTTAATGAACAAACTAGAAATAACACCAGGGTTCCTTTACATCTTTTAAAAACAAGAGAACAAAAAGAAATGTATTTTCAATATTTTTTCTTAAGAAAAGGATTTATCAGGTATAAGGATTCAAAAAATCCATATGATGGTTTATTAGTATTTAGTTTTGATAACAACGAAGAGTTATTATTTGATTTTGCAGTATTATTGTCTGATATTGGATTATCACCTACCATAAGTAGCACTTTAGTAAATATTTCTGATTCTACTTCTTTAAGACAAGTTGCAGAGTTGTGTTTATGCTCTGATAAAAAAAAGAAATTAAATAAGATTATAATTGGTAAAATTATTACACCAGAAGTATATCAAAGAATTGTTTCAGGTTCTGAAATATATTTTGAAAAAAATAAAGGTGAACTTGCACAAGAATATGATCTTGCAGCATGGGTAAACTTTGCTTATGCTGATGATATTAAAAAAGAACCACAAAGTGAATTATTTTATCAAGAGGAAAAATATATCTTGGCAGATCATATTTTTAATATGTATGTTCCTGATAGATTTTTAGATCAACCAGCGAGAATTAAAACAAGGCAATTACAAATATATAAGGTTTTAAGATCCAACCCTAGGTTTTTTCAGTTTACAATTTTAGATGATAATTCTTTTTATATTGAAAAAGATAAATTAGATCTTGTTGAATCTTTAATTGGTTCTATGTATAGGAAAGAAAGAAGATTTAATGATGCAGTTAAATTAACTGAAAGATTATAATTCATAAACCTAACTTATTTCTAGCTTTGTCTTCTTTTAAAAATTCCCCTTTTTTTATTCGTGTTCTTGCCTCTTCAATTGCTTTAATCACTTTTTTCTTAATCATTTTTAATAAACATCATCATGGTGTCCGTAATCAAGTATCCTTACTAACTTATTATCTTCATCAATTTCGTACACAAGTACAAAATGTTTGTCAATATGTACTCTTCTTAATCCATGCATATCTCCTCTTAATGGTTTGAAATGATATGGGTTAAGACGAATTTGAATTATTTTTTTATTTATAATTTTCAGTTGTTTAATACTTTTATTCATCAATCTAGAGAAAACCTTTTCAGCTTTTTCTGATATGTCAAGTGCATAATTCATAATTTGTACCTTTTTGCAAAGTTATCTACACGGATAAATTTTCCTTTCCTAATCTTTTCCAATCTATCAAGATATTCTTTCTTTGCAACAGGTTCATCCTCTGCAATTGATCCCATAAATATTTCAATTTGTTTGCTCATGCTCATACCTCTTTCCTTGCAATACTTGGAAAACTTTTCAAATACTTGTTCTTGGACACTAAATGTTTTTAATACCATTTTCTCACCTTTATTTAAGTTTATTACAACTTGGGTAAGTACTACGCTATTTGTAGCGGATATCTGTTTTCCAAGTTGTAATGACAGAAAATCCGTTTAATATTGGAAATTTTAGGATTTTCATTTTATTTAACCTTAAATAAAGTTATTTAATGTTATTTATATGTTTTTTGGTTCGAAAATCCTACGAAATTCTAAAATCTAGGTATGCACTTAGAATTAGTATACTAATTTACAGATTAATAAAGTTTTCTCGTCTAGAACCGGAAGATTTCCGAAGAAAAGTTAAACATTCCAAAAAACTATTTCATCATTTCTCTTATTTCCATACCTTTTCTAAAACTGATATTTCCACAATTAAAACAATTAAAATAAGCTCCAAACTTACCTGCTTTTAAATCTAACCAACTACCACAAGCACATTTGATAGATTGAAATTCATTCTCTTTATGTTCATTACAAACTTCAATGCCTTGTTTATTTCTAATAGTAGATGCTTTTCCACAAAACACACATTTTGCAACTTGGTATGAACCATAAACTTTTTTTCTCATTCCAACTTCTTTTTGTTAGTGGTTAATAAATGTTTTGGAAACATTTATTTATTTTACTTAGAAATAATTGCTTCAATTACTTTTTTTGTTTCAGCAGGTTCTCTTTTTGTTCCTATTTCATAGATTGGAACTTCAAATTGTATTGGCATTCTGCTTTTATATTTAGCTAATAAACATGCATGTAATTTATCATCAAAAGTTATTTTAGGTTTAATATCTTCAGGTTGGAGTTGAACAACATGATCTGGATCATATTGATTATTTAGTACAAATACATAATGTAATGGTGCTTTATAATTATCATTTTCAAGCCATTCTATTCTTCTTGTTTCTTGATTTCTTCTTGCACCTATATTTCCAAGCCTTCTGATTTCTGTTGGAGAAACAAGTAGCATGTCATCATCAAGAACATCTCCTTCTAAACTTGAAGATAATGTTGATTTACCTCTTCCTGATTTTCCAGTAAGCATAATACCTTTTCCATCTAAAACTAAACCAGCACCATGACAAAATCTATATTTCTCAGAAACATTACCTGCTAAATATCCTATGTATCTCATAACATTATATATATTAATTCCAAAATCATCTCCAACTAAAATTTCCATTCTATAACCATTGAAATCTGGTGGTATTGGACTACCATCTAAATAAAAACCAACATTTACATCAAGTACTGCATCTATTGTATTAGTATCTGCTTTAGGAAATAATTTAGTAAAACCTAAATCTCCAAATCTAAATCCAACTCTTATGTTAGTATCACCAACTTTAATATTTTCAATACCCATTAAGTAAAGAAATAAACATGTCTTTTTAAATCTTTCTTTCTTAACCACTTATCAATAGTAAATAACCCAAACCTTTATAAATGGATAATATTTCCATGGATATATGACACAAACAGCAGTATTATTACATAATATACCAATGATACGTGAAGGATTAGAACGTATGTTAGATAGTGAATTTGATATTAAAGCTAGTATTGAAACTGCTTCTGAAGCAGTTGATGAAGTAAGAGAATATAAACCAAATCTAGCTATTGTTAATCTTAATCATGGTTTTTCTGGCAATGTTGAAGTAATTAAAGATATAAAAAAAGCTAGTAAAAGAACATATGTATTGGTATTTTCTGAATTTGATGTTAGACTATATATAGAACAATGTTTAAGAGCAGGTGCACATGGATATATCTCACCTAGCCAAGAACCTGATGAAATTCTTAAAGCTGCAAAAACAGTTGCAAATGGTAAAACATATCTAAATAATGAAGCAGCTCAAATTATACTAGGAGCACTTTCTCCTGATAATAAATTAAGACAAGGAAATTTAAGATTAAAACAATTTCAAGTTTATAGTTTGCTGTCTCAAGGTAAAAAAACAGATGAAATAGCATCAACTTTATGTATTGGCAAAAAAACAGTTGATTATCATTATAAAGAATTAAGAAAAACATTTCAATTAAATAATAATGTTCAACTAAGAGAACATGCTTTTGCATGGCTTACTCAATATCATTAAAAATGACAAAGACAAATTGGATTACTATTGATGGAACAGTAATGGGGGAAAAAGGATTCTTACCTGCAAAACTTCTTGAATTACTAATTGGAAGAAAATCAGACCTAGATGTGTGGGCAGAAGAAGGATATGATAAAGAAGTAGAAGAATGGCAATGGGTTGCCCCTGAAATAATTACTGAGATGGCAATCCCTTATTTTAATCCTGAAGACAATGTTTTAGATGCAGGTTGTGGCACTGGTTTAGTTGGTGAAATTTTAGTAAAACAAGGATATACAATTGATGGAATTGATCTTTCTCCTAAAATGTTAGAATATGCAAAAGAACGAGGATATAGGGAATTAAGAAGTGCAAATCTTGCACAACCAAGTCTTGCTGATTTTGTTGGAAAAAAATACAAATCAATTATCTCAGCAGGTGTTTATGGTGATTTCATAAATGTTAATCCATGGTTATCTAGATTATGTGATGTTTTAGAGGAAAATGGAACATTAGCAATTACAGGAAGCAGATATAAATTAACAGAATATAAGGTTTTCAAATATCTAGAACAAAATGGATTAGAAGTAAAAGAAATAAGAACTGGGATTGGATATTTTGCGGAAAAACAAGACCCAATTAAATGTCTTTATATTATTGCACAAAAAACCAAATAATCACACCCATTTGGTGATAAATATTCCGAATTTTCTGAAAAATTATTCAAAAAGTTTTTAAAGCGAACTTCATTACTTTATTTTAAGATGTTAGACGACATTATTGGAACTTCTACAACTAATACCAATGCGGAGTCTTACGCTAAAAATTCTACTTTAGACTTAGAAAATAGTGTTTCTAAACAAGGATTACTATCAAGAGCTTATTCTAGTATTAAAAGAAATGTTGGAATTATATCAAAAGTTGCATTAGCTGCAGCTGGTGGTTTTTTACTTTACTCTGCTGCTCCTAACATGGCTGAAGCAGCTGAACAAGAAGAACCAAAAACTAAAGCAGAAGAACCATGTGAAATTGGAATTACAAATCAAGATTTAGATTGTAGTGATGATTTTAAACCTGATTCACAATGCAGTATTTTTGTGAATATGTGTGGTAGGGATTTAGATTTTAATTATGATACTAATTTAGTAAAAGTTGTCAAAATAAAAGATGGTATAAATGATGTTAAAGTAGAAAAAGTATTTGAATATGATCTTAAACCACTTTATTGGGGTTTTGGATTACAATATTTTGAAGTAAGGGCTGAACTAAGAGATGAAGAAGGAACTCTTTTGGATGCAATACCTAGACTACATGTAAAAGATAAAGAATTTAATAGAATACATTTTGAAGTTTCACCTATAGAGGAAGATTCAACTGAAGAAGAAGAAGATAAGGGATATGATGCTTCAAAAGTTACTCTTAATCCTAAAATTGCTTTTAATTATGTATTATGGAGCGATACTAATAATGCTACATTATCTGCTCTTCCAGTTATGTCATCTCCTGGAACTGGCATAGTTTATTCTCCTACAAATATTTCAGCATCTTTAAAATTAGGTGGAAGGTATGTTAATACTGATACCTGGTGGGCAGCAGTTAATGCTGGATTTGGATTTTCTAATGATTTTGGTGCTAGTGTTATGGGTGGATTTCAATTTACAGGTGATACAGTTAGAGAAATTCCATTTGGTTTTGGAGGAAAAGTAGGAGTAAATACTGGTCAAATTTATTCTCATGATGTTCAAAACACAGTAGCTGCGCTTGAAATAGGAGTTGTATTTTTTGGAGATGAATTAAGTAATGGACCATTTGAAAAACCATTTGATGATATTGAATATCAAATTTCTGCAGGTGTTTTCTTATCTGGATTTGGTGGTGAAGATAATCAAGCAGATACTGAAACTTATATTAATGCAAGTTTTGAAACATTTTTTGATTTTTCAAAAGTACAATATGGAAATTTACTTGGCCTAATGTTAGATTTACACATTAGACCTTATATGAATTCTAATATAAGACCTGGAGATAACTTTTCAAATGCTTCTGATTTTTGGGTTGCTGCTGGTCCTAAATTTAGATTAGAAATACCACAATTAAATCATTCAAGGTTAGATATTAAACCAGCTTATTTTGCAGCAACAGATGATTTTAATAAATATATTCAAGGTGTTTTCTTAACAATAATTGCTGAGTATTAATTATTTATTACAAATTCAATTCTTATTTTTTAAATTAAGACCAAAAAATAATTCAAGTCTTTATCTTTTTCTTAATTCTGCTTGTATACATATATTTCCAAGATCTCCAATATGTAGAATTTTTCCAAAGCTCATCCCTCTTGATAAGTATCTTTCTGTTTCTTTTTTTGCAGAATCTGATCCTCTTATTTCAACATCTACTAACATACCCTCTTCTACTGGTTCTTCATTATGCTCTTTAACTTTTTTAAATCTAGAATTCTGGCCTTGATATGTACCTTTTTTACTATACATCAAATAACCTACAACTTGGCTAAATGCATCTGTACTATTTTTTTCTGTACCTGCTCTTTCTGCTTTATATCTAAGTTTTTTCAAAACTTCTCCTAAAATATCTAATCCTAATGCATAACCAGTACAACTATTTGAACTAGACATATTTCCACTAGCTAAATAAGTATTTAAAAATCTTGCTCTAATATAATAGTCCTTACTAAGTTCAAATTCTTCCCAATGATGGAAATAAACAGCTACTTGGGATGTTGCTTCATATGCACTAACCATTTTTCCTTCTTTTTCAATTTGACATTCTTCAGTTGAATCATCTGATGCAGTTAAACCTACAAGTAATTTTTCATCAAGACCAGCTCCACTATTATGTACAAAAAAGACACTATAATCTTCTTTTTCTTTTTGTTTAACACTTACTCCTTTTGTATCACTAGATATTGTTAATGCATGTATATTTTCAGGATCAAAGAATAATCCCTCAACAGCAAATTTACCTTTTGATGATTTTGGAATGTAAACAATATTTTTTCCCTCAGTTCTGCTTCCAACAACTCTTGGACAATCATTAACTGGTTTAACAGCAATTTTAATTTTATTTCTGACTAAGAAATTTTCATCTTCTGCAGTTATTTCTACTTCTGCTAATGTGCCTTTTTTATATGATGATGTTCCAGGTTCTTGAGGTGTATGTTTATCTAACTGAGTTGTTGTAATTTTAATTCCACTACTTGTTTGTACAATTTCAATTAAATCTTTGGTTTTTTCATCTTTTATTTCTTTATTATCACCTACACTTTTGACTCCACCCAAACTAAAATCACTTAATCTACTATCACTATCTTTAAACAATTGACTCCAAGGAATCTTTAATGAACGATCTTCTTTAACTTCAACTAATTTTTGATTAATTGCTGTTGGTGCTTCATTGTAAAATTCAATATTATATCTTTTTGTTTTACCATTAATATTCATAGTAAAATAACTTTTTCCTATGAACGGAAGTGTACTACTTTCTTGATCAGGACTAATTGTAATTGTTCTTGTCTCAGGATCATATGATGCTTTTATATTATTATTTCCATTAGCACTTGCATTATCATATTGATTAGGAAAACAATTTTTACCTAACCCTCTTGCATTAATTTTAATTTTTTTACTAACATGTGCTCTTTCAACTGAATGTGAAACTAATTTACAAAGTTCAGGTGTTGGTACTGGTGGTATTGGTTTCGGTGGTGTTGGAACATCTACTTTATCTTCTACAATATCAACAATATCTTTTACATCATCTGGTTTTACATCAATAACATCTGGTGTTACTCTATCGGGGATTATATCAACTGCATCTGGTATAACTCTATCAGGAATTATATCAACAGCATCTGGTATAACTCTATCAGGAATTACATCAACTGCATCTGGTTCTATTTGATCTGGTTTTATATCATGAGTATCAATTGGAATTGAATCTGGTGTGTGACTATCTAAAACTTCTTTTAATGGAA
>Ga0257125_1001111_pt1 | contig 29451 bp, 24 predicted proteins | sample SI106_200metaG_FD_190183 | JGI IMG/M metagenome (GOLD analysis project Ga0257125, IMG submission 190183) | Marine microbial communities from Saanich Inlet, British Columbia, Canada - SI106_200 | ecosystem: Environmental > Aquatic > Marine > Inlet | place: Canada: British Columbia | collected... | reverse complement strand
CCTGCAGTCGACCTTTGGGCAAGTCAATGATTTATTCGTAGAGGCCATCGAAACGCAGCGATATTTCGACTTTCCCAAATTGAATGACTATACATATTTTTCACAAATCAATTAGGATTGCTGTATTGTCGTCATGGTCATCTTCCTTTAATTACGACCACGGTTGCGTCGTCATTGCCGCGCCCATACCGGGACAGAAGAAAATGGCTCAATACCGTGGGGTGCCTCTCGGAGATATCGGGGATCCCATGCAGATCCCACTTGCTCAATAGCCCGTCGCTGAACAGTACGAGTATTTCTCCTGGCGACCAGGAGGTCTTGCGCACCCTGGGGGGGTGATACACCCCACTCCCTACGATCCCGGGCGTGGGAATCAGGGAATGGTCCCTGAGGGGATGAATGCGCGCCGTGACGTTGCCTATGCCCGCGTGGGTCAGGGTTTCTTCTGCCGGATCGATGTGCACTGCGGTAACGGCGCACCCCCGGGTCTCCCGCAGCGTATGGTGCATACCTTCAAAGAGGAGTTCAAACGGCCGGAAAAAGTGCATTTCGATATATTCAAGTGCCTTTACACTCGCCCTGTGCGCCTGCTCTCCATGGCCCAATCCGTCTATTACGGCGGCAAAGAGCCTCCCCCCTTCTTCCCGAAAAAAGTAACCGTCGCCATTGGGCTCCTGGGGCCTCATCGAACGGCTCTGCACGCTGCGTATGAACCTCGATTCCCGGTGATTGGAAACCCATTTGCGGGCGACCACCCGGGTTCCGATCGGATGCCCCCCCGGCGAAGCCCCCCCTTCTTTGCCGTCCCCTGCGTGCGACTGGATGTCGAACTCATCGGCCAACCGCCGCACCGCACCCAGCCCGCATCCCATGGATCCCCCGGTGGAATATCCATCGCACAGCGCCTCCTCCACACACACGATGCCGGGGCCTCGATCGATCGCTGTCACCTCGATTCCCGGTCTTTTATCCTCCTCGATCTCCTGCACGATGATCTGCCCGTCCACCGTGCGATGCACTACGAGATTGGTTGCCAGTTCCGTCGTTAGGATGCCCAGTTCCTCCACGGCGGAAGTTTCGAAACCCAGGTGCCGGGCCATCTCCTCCACGTGGCGCCGCACCGCCCCTATCTGACCGCAGTCACGCACCTCCAAATAACCTGTCGTCGGATTCATGGGGCTGGCCTCTCTACGCCGGAGGGAGAAGTGGAGTAGAGCTTTTTTTCTCTTCTCACTACCCGCACTTCGCCCGTATCGCTCAAAAACTCGATGTGATAGGAGTTGTTCCCGCCGACCGATCCCTCAAGCACGGGTATCCCGTAGATCTCGAGTTCGGTCAGCGCCGCCTGGAGATTTCTCTCGCCGATTCGACTGGTGATAGCTGCCATTACATTGGCCCCTCCGAAAAGCTTGGCAGTCAGATCGGCTGGATTGGATCCCAACCGGCACATTTTTTGGAGGAGCCGGCGGATTGCCGGGGTGCTCCAGCGGGCATCCTGCGACTGGTCGGGGCTCTGCCCCACGTGCATGAAGTGGTTCATGCCTCCCCAGCAGTTCTCCAGGTCGTACAGACACACGGATATGCACGAACCCAGCACCGTGGTATAGCGGTGCGGTTGCCGCGAGGCGACCACATCTCCGGCATTGATGAAAACGGTCTTGCGCCCTATTTCAACCATTTGATCACTTCCACCCGCGTGCCTTCACCCACTGCCGATTCGATGTGGAATTCGTCCATCAGGCGTTTTGACCCCGGCAATCCCTGTCCCAGGCCATCCGCAGAAGAGAAGCCCTCATCCATGGCCTGCTCTATATCCGGGATACCCGGTCCCGTGTCGATGAAGGCCAGCCGCAAACCCCGCCGGCCCTGCTCATCGCGGATCTCTTCTGCCTCCATCCTGCCCTCCCTGGCGTATTTGAAGATGTTGCGCGCCAGCTCGCTGGTCGCCGTAGCAATACGCGTCTTGTCCACCAGAGAGAAGCCGAGGGACAGAGACAGGTCGCGGGCACATTGGCGCGCCCGCACTATGTCTTCTTCGCTGTGGATATCAACCCGTTCCATGGCCGCGCTCTCCTGCTCCGGGCAATCCCGGGACCTCCTCGTCTACTGCCGCCAGATGATATCCCAGCCTTCGGATGCCGGAGTCGATATCCAGCTGCGTTTCGATTCCGGTGAGTTTGAGTCCCAGTTCCAATAACGCCATCGTCACCTCCGGTTGCAGGCCAACCAGCACCATGCGTGCGCCCATTACCTTCACCATCTGGGCGGTCTCACTCAGCACCCGGCTGATGAACGAGTCCACCATTTCCAGCGCGGTGATGTCGATCAGCACACCTTCCGCCTCGGTTTCCCGGACGCGTTGCAGGATATCCTCCTGCAGCTGTTCGGCCAGCCGGTCGTGCAACTCCGTCTGGATGGTGACGAGGAGCAACGGGCCGATCTGCAAAATCGGAATCTCGCCCATGGCTCAGGACTCCTTCCTCGCGATGATTTCCACCGCCCGCGCCAGCCCTTGCTCCAGCGTCGCCCGGGTGTCCAGCGATTCCAGATTGATGCCGAGGTGCACAATGCTCTTGGCAATAGCCGGACCAATACCCGTCAGGACACAGGTCCCTCCCATCAACCGGATGGCATCGGCCAGGTTGACCAGATGATTGGCTACCATCGTATCGACCACGGGCACGCCGGTAATGTCCACGATCATGACCCGCGCTCTCTTCTCTACGATCTGCTCCAGCGCCTTTTCCAGCGCATTCTGCATGCGAAAGCTGTCCAGCGTGCCGATCAGCGGTAGCGCGAGTATCTCATCTTTGATCTGCAGTACGGGCGTAGACAGTTCCAGCAGATCTCGCTGCGCCGTTTCCAGAGCGGCGGTCCGTTCCACAACCCGCTTTTCCAACTCATCGTGCGCTTCCTGTAACCCTTCTTGCGCTCTGCGCTTTTCGATACACAGCCTTAAACTATCGGCAAGCGTGTCGATTAAAGCCCTCTCTTCTTTCATAAAGGGGCCTTCATCCAGCTCCGGCATTGCCTTCAGATAGAAAGCCTCGATCACCCCTTTTTCTCCACCGACCGCGATCACGGCCGCCTGCCGCCACTGGGTCTCGGCGAAGTTGGTGGTGGTGAATTCCTTCCCTCCGTAAACTACGCGTCCGCACGTTTCCTCCGGATAATGCCACGAGGGAGGAATGAGGTCGGCCACCCCTTGGAGGATTTCGTCCAGAGGCTTATCAATGTGTTCTATGATCTGCCTGAGGTTATGGAGACAATTCAACTCTTTCACCCGTTCCTGAAGGGCATGCTCCATCACCTCAAACTCCGCGACCTTCGGGCGTAGTTCACCCAGTTCCTGAAGGAGCTGTGCTTTGGTTTTCTCTTCGTCTTTCATGGAATCTCTCCTCAAAAGCGCCGGTCGAGCCGGCGGGTCGCAGTGGACGGATTTACAGAGCGGCTCTCACCCCATCCCCTGGGTGCTGTATTCTCTTTAGAATGGCGCCCAGATCATCCACCTCAGAAATGCATTCGACAAAAACAGACTGATCGGTATACCATTCCACTTCGACGGAATCACGGGTCATGTCCAGAAAGACATTGGCCCCTTTTGCCCGAGGGTTGTACAGGAATTTGATCTGGGACAGTTCGATCCCCTGTGCCAGTATTCGATCGACCGCATGGGCAAAACTCTTATCATGGGGGGCGATGATCGCAATTTCGAGTTCCCTGAGTCGGAAAGAACACACCTCGAAAAGCTTGATTCTCTCTATCAGCTCTCCCCAGAAGTCGGTGCTTTGCTCCCCGAGGAAAAGCTTCGATAGGACGCCGGAGATATAGATTTCATCCGTCGGGGGGATATGAGCCAGATAACCGAACTCTCCGGGAAGAAGCACGGCGATGACCGTACAGGTCGCCACGCCCCGGGTCTGGAGAATTTCCCGGGGAACCGCTCTGGCGAATTCATTCACATCGACCCGCTTCATCTCTCGAACTGAATGGGTTGATGTATGTTTTCCCCTCGGTTTATAGGCCAGATAACGACAGATCTCTTTTCTGTAAAGATCTTCCTTCTTCTTGTAATATTCGGTGATAACCTCATCTTCATCGATCTCGGCAATAATAACCCAGGAAGTTCCAAATAGTTCGAAACGCTCGAAAGAGCTGAAGACGTTTATACCCCGGTAATCTCTTATAACCCTTTCACCCACGCCATCGCGCAGTGCTTTCCTCACCGCTCGGGTATCGACCTTCAACTTCAGGATGGTGGAATCTTCCATGAACCGCGAATCGGAGAGCATCAACCGCTCTTGATTGACCAGATAGACTTCCCCGGTACGGCCCAAACCGCGGCGTTCCGTGAGGATCGTATTGACCTTGTTGATGGGACATTGAAAGATGAACCAGCCTAATTGTTCGGCCTGTTTGCTGAGCGGAACGACGAAGAAGGCGGCCGCTTCATCCGAGGAGGGATAGTATTCATACTCGACGAAAAGATCCCTCCGCTCCTGTTTCATGCGCCGGGCCAGCCGGGTTTCCGACAGAAAACTCGTGAAGATATTTTTCTGATAGTCGGCTTCTTTCCTGATGGAGTGAAAAACATATCCTCTTGCATCGACAAAGAGAATGTCGTAGAAATTGCCGTACTGCTCTACATAGTATTTATCCAGTTCATATTCCTCTTGGTCGCTTGTTTTTCCTCGGCGAAAGGTCTCGAAAAATTGCACCATCACCTCATCCTCTTTGACGTTTCGGGCAGTCGTCTGGATACCGTCAAAGTACCGTGTGAGCCGCTCTTTCTTCTCACTTCTTATGCGTTCCAGTTGGTCAAACACCGTTTGCGGAATCTGCTGCTCAGATCGGCCTGCACCTTGAAGAAGGAGCAAAATGAGACAAACAACGCCCACGCCGGCGGCTTTGTACAGTCCCGAAATCCGTTTTGGGATGGAAATTCTCAAAACCCGTTCCTCAATGTGAATGTGGGAGGCAGGGCCGGTTGGGGAGACACCGGCCCCGCCAGTTTGTTACCCCCTTTGAAGACAGAGGAGACCCTACTGCTTTCTCCTTGCTAAAATTCTTTGAGCACTTCCTCATCCTCTTCATCAAAGGGGATCAGTTGCTCGGGATCATTCTCCGAAGCGTGGTTGCCGTTGCCATTGCTCGTCTTCCCACCACCACCGTTCAGTTGCAGCGCAGCAGGCGCCGGGCTATGGAGCGCCGGGACCGGTGGCGTCTTACCCAACGCCGGTCTCTGGCGCATCGTCCCACTGGCGGTCAGCGTGAACTGACTGACCATGGTCTGCAGCTCTTCCGACTGACCGTTCAGTTCCTCGGCAGCCGACGCCGACTCTTCTGCATTGGCCGCATTCTGCTGGGTCACCTGATTCAGCTGCGTCACCCCCTCGTTGACCTGCTCGATGCCCTGCGACTGCTCGGTGCTGGCTGCCGCGATCTCTCCCACCAGGTCGTTGACCTTGCGCGTGCCTTCGGCAATCTCGTTGAGCGCCTGGGCCACCTCTTCTGTCACCTTCACTCCAGCTTCGGCGTTCTTGACCGATTCTTCGATCATGCTGGCCGTGTTCTTGGCCGCTTCCGCCGAACGCATCGCCAGGTTGCGCACCTCTTCGGCGACCACGGCGAAACCCTTGCCGGCTTCTCCGGCCCGGGCGGCTTCAACCGCTGCGTTGAGGGCCAGCAGGTTGGTCTGGAAGGCGATCTCGTCGATGGTGCTGACGATCTTGGCCGTCTCATCCGAAGAGGTCTTGATGCTGTCGATGCTCTTGGTCATCCGTCCCATCGCGTCGGTGCCACTATCGGCCGACTCGCGCGCCGTCTGCGCCAGGCTTTTGGCCTGGTTCGAGTTGTCGGCGTTCTGCCGGGTCATCGACGCGATCTCTTCGAGGGAAGAGGAGATCTCTTCGAGGGAAGAGGCCTGCTCGGAGGAGCCCTGAGCCAGAGACTGGCTGCCCGAGCTGATCTGCCCGGCCGCTGAGGAGACCTGTTCGCTGGCGCCGCCGACCTGGAGCATCCCCTCGTCCAGATTCTGCGCGGCCAAATTGAGCGCGTCCTTGATCCTGGCGTGGTCTCCCTGGTAGTCGCCGATGACGCGCGCGGTCAGATCGCGATTGGCCACCTTATCCAGCACAGTCGACGCTTCGTTGATCGGTTCGATCACCGCATCCAGGGAAGCGTTGAATCCCTCAAGCATCTTCTTGAAGTTGCCCGTAGCATTGCCGTTGGCCCGGGCACTGAGTTCGCCGACTTGCAGTCTCTCGCTGGTGCTGCTCACCGCTTCGACCACGCCATTGGCCATATCCATAGTTGCCTGCGCTTCATCCTGCCGTTCTTTGAGCGCCTGCGCCATTTGATTGAAGGCATCCCCCAATTGCCCCAGTTCATCTTTGCGGGTGGCATCTAGCCGCTGCGTCAGGTCGCCCCCGGCCAGAGCCTGCGCCGCGCTCGTAACCTTCCCCACCGGATGCGTGATGCCCCGGGTTATCACCAGCATCAACACCACCCCCAGGCCTAGAGAAATTAGACTGATAACGGCGATCTGCGCGATGCTGCGCTCGTTGATGGCCACCAATCTGGGTCCCAGTTCGTCCTGAACGGCCTTGATGTCGAGCTTGACATCCTCCACGGTCAGGGCCACTTCCGGACCGATGCGATCAAGCGTGCCGCTGATGGTCTTGTTGCGTTCGGTGATAATCCCTACCAGACGCTCAAAACCCTGAGTATACTCTCCCCTGGCGGCCTGCACCTGCGATAACCACTGCCGACGCTGCGCATTCTGTAGCTCGCGATCGAGTCCATCCAACCGTTCCTGCATCTTGCCGAATTCCGCGCGCACGCGATCGGCCTCGCTATTCCCGTTGGTGTCGAGATATTTGGCCATGTACAGCCGTCCCAGGAGCAGATGCTTCATGGCCAGACCTGCCTGGAACGCCGCTCTTGTGTCCTTATCGCGCTCCGCTGATCCCATTATTTCAGTCAGCGTCTTCTCCATGAACGGACCGCGCATATCCAGGATCTCGGAGACGACTTGATTGCGCTGGTCCCTGAAAACGACCACCTGGCCGAAGGCCGTGTCGTATTCCTTGAAGGCACTGTCGACCAGTTGGATCTTGGCTGCACGCCCGGGATCGTTGATCTCCCTCTTGGCTTCCTCCAGGAAACCGGTCATCCTCTGCTTGTAGTCATTGTATTCCTGTTGATCCTTGTCGCTGCCGGTGATGATGAAATCTTTGACATTCATCCGCACCATCAGCATGTTGGCCTGCAATCGTCCGGATAGGTTGCTATCGCGTGCCATCTCGCGGTACTCGGTGAAACCATCTGCGGCACCGTTCAGGGCCCAGTAGCCGATACCTGCCACCGCTGCGAGCAAAATGAGCACACTTACAAAGCCCAGAGAGATTTTCCCGCCGATCTTCAGATTGTTGAACATTTTCATGGCCTCTTCGGTTGATAAATCCGTTATATTCTCGCCCTACCCGCCTACTGATCAGCGGCGATGAGTTCCTCCAGTTCCTCGGTTTCCCGCCTCCCCAGAACCGCTTCGATATCCAGAAGGAGGCGGATAGTATCCTGCGACTTGGCCAACTTCCCCCCGGCGTTCGACTAATTCTTCACTCATCACAGCTTCGGTCATGGGGCACTTCCTTGGCAGCCATTGCTTGGATTCGCTTCTTTGACAATCGCAAATGCCATGCCATCTTGATGTGATAACCACAAATTCATCAAAATCACGTATATAGCAATATTCCGGGTACAGCGGGGAAATTTCACAAGGGTGAAAACACAACGTCTGGTCGCTAAATGACGATTGTGCAGGCACAAAAAAATCCCCGGAATGCCTTTCCCGGGGATTCGAACGGTTGAACTGTATGGAAATCCGTCAGCCCCCCTTCAGCTGGCCTGCTGGTAGGTTTTCTCCCACGCCCCCTTGTTCTTCCCGTGGGCGTTCTCAACCAGGCCGTTGGCATCGAGGATCAGCCCCACTCGGCCATCTCCCAGTATGGCGCACCCTGCCAGGCAGGGGTCCTGGCGCAGCTCTTCGTCCAGTCCCTTTATGACCACCTGCTGCAGGCCGACCAGTTCGTCGACCATCAGGCAGCAGCGATTCCCTTCCGCTTCGATCAGAGCCACCAGGGCTGAGCAGGGATCTGTGTGCCGGGGTTTCACCTCAAAGCGCTCGTGCAGCCGCACCAGAGGAAAGAGTTCATCCTGTACGCGCACCATCTCTCCCTTTTTCAGCACCGTAGAGATCTGCTCGGGCTGCGGCCGCAGCGAGCTGATGATCGAGGTCAGGGGCAGTATGTAGCGCTCCTCGCCCACGCCGATGACCATGCCGTCGATGATCGCCAGGGTCAGGGGCAGCTTGATGGTAAAGACGGACCCTTTGCCGAGTTCGGAATGCACCTCCACCCTGCCCCGCAGCTGTTCGATATTGCGGCGCACCACATCCATACCGACACCCCGCCCCGACACATCGGTGATTTTGTCGGCGGTCGACAGACCGGGGTGGAAGATGAGATTGAAGACCTCGGCGTCGCTCAGTTCGCTCTCGGCGCTGACCAGACCGCGCTCCACCGCCTTTTTGAATACCTTGTCGCGGTCGATCCCCTTGCCGTCGTCGCTCAGTTCAATGACAACGTGGCCGCTTTTGTGGCAGGCCTCCAGGACCACCTGACCTTTTTCCGGCTTTCCGGCGGCGCGGCGTTCCTCGGCGGATTCGACTCCGTGATCCATGGAGTTGCGCACCATATGCGTGAGGGGATCGACGATCTCCTCCACCACATTCTTGTCCAGTTCGGTGTCTTCGCCCCGCATATTGAACTCCACCTGCTTACCGCATTTGCGCCCCAGATCGCGCACCATGCGGGCCATGCGTTCAAAAGTGGCGCGAATCGGCACCATGCGCAGGGCCATGGCGATCTCCTGCAGATCGCCGGAGGTTTTCATCAGCTGCGAGATATCCTTGCTCAGCTTTTGATTGCTGGAGCCCACGACATCGGGGCTCTGCCCGACCTGAGTCTGAGCGATGACCAGTTCCCCTACCACGTTGACCAGCTGATCCAGTTTTTCGGTATCGACTCTGACGTGTTGTTGCTCCCGGCGCTTGGGCTCGGCAGTAGCTCCATCGGCGGGAGCAGTTGGCTGCGAAACTTCCGCAGCCAGATTCGGCGCTTCCCCCTTGCCGGCCGCCCTCACCCTGGCCAGGAAGGCGGAGACATCCTGCGGCACAACGGCTCCGGCCTCAAGTTGTTTTTCGACCTTGCCCAGCAGTTCCTTGAGCAAATCAATCGACGCCAGGATCACGTCGGTAATGGCCGGAGTGAGAATCAGCTGTCCTTTGCGGGCCGAGTCCAGCACATCTTCAATGACGTGGGCAACGCGCGTGATGTCCTCCAGATTGAGGAAGCCCGCCGCTCCCTTGATAGTGTGGAAGGAGCGGAAAAGGGTATTCAGCAATTCTGCATCCGTAGGGTTGGTTTCCAGCGCCAGCAGCGTGCTTTCGGCAGCGCTGAGATGCTCGTCCGCCTCCGATGAAAAATCGAGAAAGATATCCCCGTCGACTTCCACTGGAGCACCGGACTGTTCCGCTTCCCCCGCTGGTTCCGCCTCTGCATCCGGAAGGAGTTCCTCCATCCCGTCGTCGGTGCTCGTATCGGTCATGGCCATCATCGCCTCCGGCGACAGAGTGGCCGTTTCCGCCTCCTCGTCTTCCACTGACCCTGCGAGAGCGACGACACGCTGCAGGAGTTCGCCGTCATCAATCCGTTCGGCCCCCTCCACGACAAAGGCCGAATGCAGATCGCGCAGCATGGCCACCCCATCGATTACCGTGGTCAGAGCTATCTCCAGATCGCCGTATTCTTCAAAAATGATCTTTTCGATGACCCCGGCCAGCGATCTGTTCAGCTCTCCGGCCGCCGTCTGCTCCTTTTCCAGAAGCTGGCCAATTTCTTCCAACTGGAGATGGATTTTGCCCAATTTACTCAGGTCGTCCAGATCGACAACCAGGATATCCCGAGCGATCTGCTCAAGGGAAGAGGTCAGGCCGTCTACAGCCACAGGCCCCGTTTCGGGATCATCAGCCGCAATCTCTTCGCTCTGGTTCTCCCCCTCCGATTGCGGTGTGGTGCCATCTCCTTCTTGTGCCGCAGACGGATCTTCTTCTACCCTCTCCATCTCCGCCTCATCCTCCGCCTCCAACTCTACATCCGGGGTCGGCGCAATGGCAGCGTCCCCAGCACCCCTATCTGCGAACATCTCGGGGTCCACCTGTGCCAGCCTGGCCACTGCCTCGATCACTTCCGGAGCGCTCACTGTCTCCTGCTGATTCCTCTCGTACGCCGTGCACATACTCTGCAACGCGGCGACGCCATTGATCAGCGTATCCAGCGATTCGCTCGCATCTTCCTGACCAGAACGCATCTCCTCCGCAGCCAGTGCCAGGGTTCCAGCCAGCCGTGAGGTAACGGGCCGGCTATCCTGCAGATGGTCTTTTATTTGTTCGAGCGCTTGCTGGACGGGAGCGAGTTCCGCAAGGTCATCCGGCTCCAGTGCCATGATGGCGCCGGCGACTTCTTCGACCAAGGACTGCGTTTCACTGATTTCGCGGGACATGGCTAGCCTCTTTTATTCTTTGCAAGAAAAGAGTGCAAATGATGGAATCGCGGCACAGTATCGCTACTGGACAATTTCGTTTGAACACCGCTGTAGCGACTGTTGATGTGGTGCTATCTGTTCCCCTCGTCCACAGGGCAGCCTGACCCAAAACTGGCATCCCTGCCCGGAACGAGAGTTGAAACCAATATGTCCTCCGTGTTCCGCAATGATACTCTGGCAAATGGCCAGCCCCAACCCCGTGCCCTTGTCCGGGCCCTTTGTAGTGAAAAAAGGGTCGAAAACCCGATCCGCATTCTCATCGGCAATACCCGATCCATTATCTGTAATCGCGGCTGTGATCCAGCCGGCTTCGTGGGAGAATGTCTCCACGATAATGCGGCCTCCGGAACGACCATCAATGGCCTGTAGCGCATTCTGCAGAATACAGATGAAGACCTGTGTAAGTTCCTGCCCAACCCCTTCGACAATCTGCTGCTCAAAGCGCTTTTCCAGCAGTATGCCCTCCTGTTCGACCTCGATCTGGTTCAGGCTCTGCTCCAGGCAGGCGGCCAGATCCACCCGTCCGGGTGCTTGCCTGGTCTGGGTGCGCGCGAAGATCTGTATCTGCTGGACGATATGCTTAACACGCTCGGTGCCGGTCGCTATGCCGTCGAGCGATTCGGACAGATCATCAACGCCTTCCACGCCGGCTGTGTGCAGGTGCGGAGCGAGAGGTTTCAATATCTCCCGAAGGTTCTGGAGATTGCCGCAGATTGCGGTCACGGGGTTGTTGATTTCGTGGGCGAGCCCCGCCGCCAGCGTGCCCAGCGTGAGCAGTCGCTGAGACTGGCTGTGCTTGGCCTGTTCCAGCATCAGCGACTGCACCAGTTGTTTGCGCTCCTCAATGCGCTCGATCAGAGAGAGCAGTTCCTCCAATCTGACAGGCTTGCGAAGATAGTCGTATGCCCCCTTGTGCAAGGCGGCGGCGGCCGTCCCCTCATCCCCATGACCGGTGATGAGCACGATGGGAGTAGCGGGGGCGCGCCGTTTAAATTCCTCCACCAACTCCAGACCGTCCATGGTAGGCATCTTGATGTCGCTGATGACCAGATCCGGGATTCCCTTTCCCAGCGAACGCAGCGCTTCCATCCCATTCTGTGCCCTTCTGACGAGATGACCAGAGCGGGCGAGGAAGACGCCCAGAGTCCGATGAATGATATCTTCGTCATCCACTAAGAGAATATTCATAAGTCGTCCGGTGAGCTTCTGGATGGGAAATAGCGAATTTATGGCATACAAGCACGTCGCTTTGGGGAAAGGCCGACGCAATATGCATGCCATTCTCGAGACGAACCGCAATAGTTCAATAAAAACAACTGTTAATGATTTTTTTCTGGATTTTTCCGGCGCGGAGAAACACGAAAAGGCGATCTTCAGATCGCCTTTTCGCGAAAGGGGTTCGAAATACTCGACAGCGAGATGGGAAACCGCAGATTGGCCGACGGCCCTTTTCAGCCTATGCCATATTTCTTCAGACGGTAGCGCAAGGCATCGTGACCAATGTTTAGGAGACGGGCGGCGTCAGTCTGGTTGTTGTCGACCTTCGCCATGGCAGCGCGAATAGCTCGTTCCTCGAGTTCGCCCAGATCGAATTGCATCTCTTCGTCCGGTTCTTCCCGTGTTTCGTCCCTGGAACGGGCCAGATCGATGAACTCACGCACCGTCAGCCTCGAACCATCGCAGAGAATGACGGCCCGTTCAATTATATTGCGCAGCTCCCGGACGTTGCCCGGAAAGGAATACATCTTGAAAATTTCCTGGACTTCCGGCTCGATATGTGTGATGTTTTTGCGGATTTCTTCGGCGAATTGCCGCAGGAAATGATAGGCTAAGAGCAGCACATCATCCCCCCGCTCCCGCAGTGGAGGCACCGCAATAGGGAAGACATTCAGGCGGAAGAACAAATCTTCCCTGAATTTTCCTTCCTCCACAAGTTGTTTGAGATGCTGATTGGTTGCGGCAATGAGGCGGACATCCACGGGGATCTCTCGGGTACCGCCGACCCTGCGGATGCAGCGCTCTTCCAGCACCCGGAGCAGTTTCGCCTGAGCCGCCAGATCCATATCGCCTATCTCATCCAGAAAAATGACCCCACCGTCGCTCAACTCGAACATCCCCTTCCTGATGCCTTTGGCGTCGGTGAAAGCCCCTTTTTCGTGACCGAACAGCTCACTTTCGAACAGATTGTCGGGAATGGCAGTGCAGTTGATGCTGACGAAGGGGGCTTCAGCACGGGCGCTGTTCCGGTGGATGGCGCGAGCGACCAACTCCTTGCCCGTGCCGCTCTCCCCCTGCAGGAGGACCGTCGTGCGCTCTGTGCTGGCAACCTTTTCAACCAGTTCCAATAAATCCAATATTCCCTGGCTTTCGCCGATGATCTCTCCAGCCCGCAACTGACCGGCATCCGAGCGCAGGAAAGCCTCCAACTGCTGTTGGATCCGATCCTTTTCGCGCCGCAGGGCCCGATAGCGCTGGGTGCGCTCCAAAGAGGCGATCAGTTCCTCCATCTCGACCGGTTTGTTGAAAAAGTCGAAGGCTCCGTTGCGCATCGCCTGAATGGCCGTAGTGAGATCGCCGTGGCCCGTTATCAGAATCACCTCCACGTCGGCGGCCTGCTTGTTGAGCTTGTCCAGCAGCTCGATACCATCCATGTCGGGCATCTTGATATCGCTGATGAGGATATCGGCCCCCTGTTCGAAAAAAACCTCCAACCCCTCTCTGCCGCTGTACGCATGCAGTATCTGATATCCCATATTCTCGAGGAAACGCCCCACGCTTCGGTGGATGATTTCCTCGTCGTCGATCAGCAATAGCCTGAGGCTGTTTTCCGGTTTTTCCAATGACATGCACAGAGTCCTTTGGGAAAGATCCAAGAGAAAATGGCGCTCCAAAAAAACTGCCAGGCCGCACTCCATTGACGATCTCAAAGAAATTAACGCGATCTCACCGACCTACAAGATACGGCCCTTTGGACGAGAATGCGGAGAAAAACATTGCGTTTTATCGCCATGCCTCGTCGCCAAAACGCGATTTCAACACCTCAATTCCACCTCCCTTCACCACAGCTGCTCCCAGGATGCCTTTTAAAAAGAACAATATATATCTGTTTTTACACTACTTGAAAATCACCCCAATAAATTTGGCGTAATTATTGCTGTTTAGACCTAACAGGCAATCCGCTAGTCGCCCTCTCACAAAAAAACGCGCTATACTCCCGCAACATTTGCCGCGGCGACAGGGAGGTCGGAAATAGCGCCCCATAAAAAACCGCCATATCTGCCAACATTTTTTGCCCTTGGCCCGAGGTGAAAAGTGAAAATTCTGATCTGCGACGACGAAAAGATGGTCTGCGATTTTTTCTCGCAGGTAGCCACCTCTCAGGGATACGAAGACATCGATATCGTCCACTCCGGAGAAGATGCCCTGACCCAGGTAATCCGCAAGAACTATGACCTCATCACCCTCGATATCCAAATGCCAGGCGTCAGCGGTTTAGAGATCATCTCCATGCTGCGCAGCATGTGCCCACACGCCCTCATCGCCCTCATCTCAGGGTATATTCCCGACGAAATTCCCGAAGAGATAACCAGCTGCGCCGATATAGTGCTGTCCAAGCCGGTCGGCTTTGGGGCTTTCGGTCAGCTGCTGGCCGGTGTCGCGCAAATCTGCCAGACCATGGAGCAAATTCGCAACTTGGGAATCATCCCTGCCGCCGTCAGATAGAACGCCGTCGGAAAGAGGTAAATTTCTCTCATGTCGGAAGTAACCGATATCCAATCGGTCGCTGAGAGCATCACAACGGCCGATGATCTGGTTAAAATTCAGGGACTCCCTCCCAATAAGAGCTTTTTCAATACCGAGGATCACAACTATCTGCTTGAGGGAGATGTCCCCGGTGGAATATCCATAACGGGCGAGAGGTCCTTCCTCGTCCAGGGATCGATAAACGGCAGCAATAGCAATCCCAGCCGCATCCATATCAACGGCGACCTAGTCGTTACCGGCAACGTGTGCTATGCCCAAATCCACTGCCGGAACCTCCACATAGGCGGATCCACCCAAAACAGCCGCCTGATCACCTCGGGGAATATCGCGATCGATGGAGATCTGGCCTGTGGAAAACTGACCCTCGGGGACTATGAATCCGACAGGCATCTCATCCAGAACCTGCAGCACGAGATCGCTCGCTTCAGAACGGATCGAGAAGCCATTGAACGCCGCATCCATCAGGACGAGAAACGCCTGGACCGGGCCTGCAAAACAACCCACACCCCTCTCAATTTCAACATAAAAAAAATCATCATCCATCAGTACGGCCATGTCCGCATCGACCTTAAGTCCATATACGCATCCCTCACCGACCGCTCGCAGGAACAGACTGAGTCAGTGCTCCTGGAGTTTTTTGCCAAGGGCATCGTCGGCTTCCTGGCCAGGAACAATCGCCAATACATCGATGGCAATCAAGCCCGCGAGAAAGTCTTTTTGCAGATCCTCAAAAACCTGCGCGGCTTGTTCATGGTTGTCGCCCAGCGCGAGTCTATCGACCTGCAGATCTCCCGCGCCGAAAGCCAGGTCCAACAGCTGGTCGATTCCCTGCACTCCAGGGCACCAACAGTCTCTATTCAGGGGATTATCATCCCCGAAACCCAGCTGGAATTCACGCAACCCAGGGTGCAATGTCTGGATAACGGGGAAATGGACTTCGACCACGGGTTGGCCACTATAGAAATTCAGCCGGGCAGAGAAGCAAATCAGTACCAGCTGCTACTGACCGATCTGAACGGAGAGGATTGTTCTCAGGAATTGACCGAGGCAGAACGAAAGAACATCTCGTTCCGCCTCTGCGAAGATCAGATCATCTGGGCACCCCTGTCGATGGACGAGAAGTGCGTAGCTGCCTGACTTTGAGCAGTAACGGTCTGCACAGATAAACCTCAAATTTACTAGCAGTTCTGGTGATGTCTCCGTTTTGCATAAAATCTTCGAGAGAATGTATGGCCGGCTTAAAAGACCAGTTGGGGCGACTCCAAGCGAACATACTCGTACAGAATGGCACGGTGCTCGACAGCGTCCAGGGAGAAGTAGAACTCGATGATAGGGACGAAAATGGCCAGCCGCGCAAGGGACCTGTGTTGGTGCTGCACAGTATTGAGGAAAATGCGCTGTTGAGGCTGGCGCACCCGCGGGCGGTCATCGTTCTCGGATCGCTGAGCGGCCAGGTATTCGGCGCCTATCGCGTCAAGGCCGGCAATCTGCTCAGCGGCCGTCTGGAAGGGGTGCGCCACGTAGAAATAATCCGCGACATGGGCAGCAGAGAAAGCACTAATATAGATTCCTGGATCGTCTTCGAAGCGACCAGCGATCCGGGTTTCTTCAACCAGGCGCAACAGGGTTTGGAGAAGCTTCGCCAGCTGGAACGCTATCAACAACCGCAGCGCGAGGCGACGGCTCGTCATATCTTGATGCAAGCGCTTAAGGATGTGCCCTACGATATCAAAATTTTCATCTCTCAGAACCGGAAGTTGAAAACCGTATTCTCCATCAACCCCAGCCATAGGAATAAGCGAATTAAGATGGATCTGACGGCGCTGTTGCGCTGTCTGGTACCCAAAGCCGAAAAACAGAAATTAGCGGATGAGAAAACAGATCTGGTAGAGCATTTCAAATATATTCTCCAAGAGATGATCGCCGAAAGCTTGCGCCTGGCCAACAGCGGCGGTATCGGCGCCGCGCTGCGCCAAAAACGCGGCACCGAGCTGTACATGCATCAGGTCGAGGTGTTGTGTGACTATTTACTGCCCAAGCTGCTCCATCGCTGGCTGAAGATCAGCGAGAGTTTTGTACAGCGCATGATCGATCGGTTGAGCGAAGCGCCGATGATTCTCCAGGTGGACGGACAGCTTTCGCCGTTTTTCCAGATCGAATACCCTCGCTGGAAATTCCACGTCGTCGGCGGAAAGATCGTCCCCGAAAAGATCGCAGACTGCAATATCGCCTGCCAGTTGGGCAGCAATCAGGAGAAGATGAGCGTCACCTACAATTATATGGGCGGGGACGATTGGATTTCTCAGACTCAGGAAATCGAGCTGGATAAAACCAGAGCCTGCAAGCTCATTTTGAAAAACGGCAGCGTATATCTGACAGAGGAAAGCGAATGCATCTTCGGACCGGAGTTTGAAAAAGTCGAGGATAAAGCTTCCGCAGATGCCGCTTGAAAAAGATCGGGGGAGAACAAACCGAACCTGTTCTCCCCCGAAATCCACGATAACCGACATCCCATACCGGGCTCACCCCCCACCTTCTTCTTTCAGCGATATTCCCGCCACAGTCCCGCCCCCGACCCGCCGACCAGAAAATCCAGGTCTACCCCCCGATCCGCCTGCAGAACGTGATCCACATAGATTTTGACATAGCTCCGGGTTTCGCGTGGTTCCGGTGGTTTCCACGCCTCCCGCCGTCTCTTCAGTTCATCTTCCTCGACGTCCAGATGCAACCGGCGCGCCTCCACATCCAGCTCCACCATATCCCCCTCCTGCACCAGCGCGAGGGGACCGCCGACCGCCGATTCGGGAGCTACATGCAGTACGATCGTCCCGTACGCCGTGCCGCTCATGCGCCCGTCAGAGATGCACACCATATCCCGCACCCCCTTGTCCAGCATCTTCTTCGGCAGCCCGAGCTTCCCCGCCTCGGGCATGCCGGGGAACCCCTTCGGGCCGATCCCCTTGAGCACCAGCACACAGCTCTCGTCCACGTCCAGATCCGGATCGTCGACCCGCCCCCGGTAGTCCTCGATATCCTCGAATACCACCGCCCTTCCCCGATGCTTCATCAGCTCTGGTGACGCCGCCGACGGCTTGATCACCGCCCCACTCGGACACAAATTCCCCCGCAGGATCGCGATACCCGCCGCCTCTTTGAACGGTTCCTCTATGCTGGCGATCACCTTCCGATTGTAGCACTCCGCCCCTTCGTTATTCTCCCCTAAGCTCTTCCCCGTGACCGTCGCCACGTCCATATGCAGCTCTTCCTTCAACTCTTGAATCACTGCGGGCAACCCTCCCGCGTAGAAGAAGTCCTCCATCAGATACTCCCCCGACGGCATCAGGTTGACCAGCAGCGGCATACCGCTCCCCAATCGATCGAAATCCTCCAGCTCCAGCTGAATCCCCGCCCGTCCGGCGATCGCCAGCAGGTGGACCACGAAGTTGGTCGACCCACCCACCGCCGCGTTCACCTTAATCGCATTCTCGAATACCTCACGCGTCAAAATCTTCGACAGCCGCATATCCTCCCGGACCATCTCCACGATCCGGTTCCCCGCCAGATGCGCCAGATTCTTCCGCCGCGAGTCCGGAGCCGGAATCGCCGCCCCACTCGGCAGCGTCAATCCCATCCCCTCCACCATGCAGGCCATGGTCGATGCCGTGCCCATGGTCATACAGTGCCCGTCACTGCGCGAAATCGACCCCTCCGCCTCCAGATATTCGGTCTGCGTCATCGTCCCAGCACGCAGCTCGGTCGTGAACCTGTACACATCCGTCCCCGAGCCGATCTCCCGCCCTCGATACTGGCCGTTGAGCATCGGTCCACCCGACACCACGATCGTCGGCAGGTCCGCACTACAGGCACCCATCAGACAGGCCGGCGTGGTCTTGTCGCACCCGGTCAGCAGCACCACTCCGTCCAGCGGATTCGCCCGGATCGACTCCTCCACATCCATGCTCGCCAGGTTCCGGTAGAGCATGGTCGTCGGCTTCATCATCGTCTCCCCCAGCGACAGCACCGGAAACTCCAGCGGAAATCCCCCCGCCTCGTACACCCCGCGCTTGACCACCTCGGCGATGATCCGCAGATGCGCGTTGCAGGGATTCAGATCCGACCAGGTGTTGCAGATACCGATCACCGGCCGGCCGTCGAACATCTGCTGGGGGTGCCCTTGATTCTTCAGCCAACCCCGGGCCACGAATCCGGTGTGATCTACCGGCTCGAACCAGCTGGCGCTGCGCAATTTCTTCTCACTCATCCGATTTCTCCCCAATCCGGGTTGATAACATTCGCCGAATTCCTTTTTCTATTCTATAGTATATCTCGCTCAATCGCCAATACCCAGAAGGCGGCTGCCCGATATCCCTCTTTTATGTCAATCTGGTAACTTTCTAGCGCATGGACCTATTTCGCCTCTTCTTCCCCGTCAAAAACCGCACCTTCCCCGGCAAGCGCTGGGTCCGTATTTGTATGCGCACCCTCCACTTGATCGGCACCGCCGGCGTGGGCGGAGGCTTCCTCTACGGATCTCCCCGCGAAGCCTGGATTCCCTATCTGATTCTGACTGTCATCTCCGGTTTCGGCATCTTCCTCATCGAAGTCTGGACCAACGGCATCTGGATCATCCAGATCCGCGGCGTCGCCGTCCTGATCAAACTCGCCCTCCTCTCCTGTCTCCACTTCTATCAGGATTGGGCCACCCCAGCGCTCGTGCTATCCATCGTCATCTCCGGACTGATCTCCCACGCTCCCGGAGACGTCCGCTACTACTCCATCTTCCACCGCAAAAAACTCTACGAACTATAGGAAAAACCGCACCAGCACCCTGCTGATGGAAGTCAGAGAGAAATTCCGCCGCAGCGCAAGCACAGGAGACTGACATGCTCGACGTCCTCATCCAGAACGCCACCGTAGTCGACGGCACCGGCAGCCCTCCCTTCAAGGCCGACGTCGCCGTAGCCGACGGCCGCATCGACGCCGTGGCCCCACAGATCGATGGGGAAGCCGCCCGCACCATCGACGCTGCCGATCTCCATCTGGCACCCGGCTTCATCGACGCCCACACCCATTCGGATCTCCCTCTTTTAGCCGATCCCAAAGCCCAGAGCAAGATCCGCCAGGGAGTCACGACCGAAGTGATCGGCAACTGCGGCAGTTCCCCCGCACCGTTGAGCGGACGGGCCGTGGAGGAGGCGCGCGCCAGCGTCTCCCTTCTGGAGTTGGAGTTGACCTGGCAGAGCTTCGGCGAATATCTGGATCGCCTGAGGGGCACCGCCGTCAACGTCGTCCCCCAGGTCGGCCACAACACCGTGCGCGGCTCCGTGATGGGCTACGACGACGCCAAACCCACACCCGAACAGCAGCAACAGATGGAGCAGGTGGTCGCCGAGGCGATGGACCAGGGAGCCCGCGGCCTGTCCACCGGCCTCTATTACCCTCCCGGCTTCTACGCCGACACCGAAGAAGTGATCCGCCTCGCCCGGGTCGCCGCCCGTCGCGGCGGCTTCTACTCCAGTCACATACGCAGTGAGAGCGACGGCCTGCTCGACTCCGTCCGCGAGGCCGCCGAAATCGGCGAAAAGGCGGAAATCCAGGTCGAAATAGCCCACCTTAAGGCATCCGGCTACCGCAACTGGGATGACGCCGATGCCCTGATCGACACACTTGAAGAGGCGCGCGACAGCGGCGTGCTCCTCGGCTGTGACCAGTATCCCTACAACGCCAGCTCCACCTGGCTGCCCTCCATCCTCCCGTATTGGGCACAGGCAGGGGGCGGCAAGGAGATCGCCGCCCGCCTGAACGAACCGGAAACGCGCGCCCGCCTGCGCGCCGACTTCGCAGAAAACCGCGCTGACTGGGACAACCGCAGCGGCGTGCGCGACTGGTCCGGCATCCTGATCGCCGGCTGCTCCGCCCGCCCGGAAGTCCAGGGGAAAACCGTAGCCGAAGTAGCCGAAATCGACGCCAAGGACCCATTCGACACCGCCCTCGACCTGATGGTGCTGGCCGAGTCTCAGGTCTCCTGTGTCTGGTTCAGCCAATCCGAGGAGGTAGTGAAAAAACTGATGCGTCTGCCGTTCGTCGCGGTGGGCAGCGACGCCTCCTCTCTCTCACCCGAGGGGGTATTGGGACGGCGCAACACCCATCCGCGCAGCTACGGCACCTTTGCCCGCGTTCTCGGCAAATACGTGCGCGACGAAAAGGTCATCTCGCTGCCGGAAGCCACCAGAAAGATGACCTCCCTCCCGGCCGAGCGCTTCGGCCTGACCGGCCGCGGGATCGTTCGCCCGTCCGCCTGCGCCGACCTGGTCCTCTTCGACTCCGAAGCCGTTACCGACCGGGCCACCTTCACCGATCCGCACCAGTATGCTTCCGGCATACCATTCGTCATAGTCAACGGTCGCGTCGTCATCGACCAGGACGAGCATACGGGAGAACTGCCCGGAGAGATACTGTGACGCTCTCGTCAGAGCAAGACGTATAAACCACAAACCGACTCAATAACAACTACTATACGAGGAGAAAAAAAATGCCCAAGATCACCTTCATGGGAGCCGGAAGCACTGTCTTCGCCAAAAACATCATCGGGGACAGCATGTGCTCCGACGTCCTTTGCGACTCCCACTTCGCCCTGTACGACATCGACGGCCCTCGTCTGCGCGAATCCAAGATGATGCTCGAAAACCTGAACAAAAATATGAACCAGGGTCGAGCCAAAATTACCGCCCACCTGGGCGTGCGCGCCCGCAAGACCGCCCTGCGCAATGCCAACTACGTGGTCAATGCCATCCAGGTCGGCGGCTACGACCCGTGCACCATCATCGACTTCGAGGTCCCAAAGAAATACGGCCTGCGCCAGACCATCGCCGACACGCTGGGAATCGGCGGTCTCTTCCGCTCCCTGCGCACCATTCCCATCATCCTCGACTTTGCCCACGACCTGGAAGAAGTTTCTCCCGACGCCTGGTTCCTCAACTACGCCAACCCGATGTGTACCCTCACCGGCTCCCTGCTCCGCGGCAGCAGCATCAAGAGTGTGGGTCTGTGTCACTCGGTGCAGGGCTGCGCCCGCGGCCTGCTGCACCAGGTCGGCCTCAATCCGGCCGATTACCCGCGCCTGCAGTGGCATATCGCCGGCATCAACCACCAGGGCTGGCTGCTCGAAATCAGCCACGATGGCAAGGATCTCTACCCGCTCATCAAGAAGCGCGCTGCCGCCATCCTCAAGCGGGAGCGCCGCAAGGAAAAGGCCGAGCACCGCGACCTGGTCCGTCTGGAAATCATGATGCAGTTCGGCCACTACCTGACCGAATCCTCCGAACACAGCGCCGAGTACATGCCGTACTGGATCAAGAGCAGTCACCCCGAGTTGATCGACCAGTACAACATCCCCCTCGACGAGTACCCGCGCCGCTGCGTCAACCAGATCGCCGGTTGGGAGAAGATGCGCGACCAGCTGGTCAACGACGCCAATCTGACCCACTCGCGCACCGGCGAGTACGGCTCGCAAATCATGGAGGCGATCGAGACCGACATCCCCCTGACAGTCGGCGGCAACGTGCTCAACAACGGCCTGGTCACCAACCTGCCCAGCAAAGCGGTCGTCGAAATCGCCTGCCTGGTCGACCGCAACGGCGTGCAGGGCACCTACGTCGGCGACCTGCCAGAGCAGTGCGCCGCCATCAACCGCACCAACATCAACACCCAACTGCTCACTCTCGAAGCCGCCCTGGAGGGACGCAAGGATGCCATCTACCACGCCGCCTTCCTCGACCCGCACACCTCCGCGGAGCTGACCATCGACGAGATCCGCAGCCTGTGCGACGACCTGATCGAAGCCCACGGCAACTGGCTGCCCGAATACAAGTAGACGCAGAAGGACCGGGATTCTCGGCGAATCCCGGTCCCCATTTTCCGAGAACTTCCGCTTTATCTGGAAGACGCCCGTCGAAAGGAGTCCACAATGGCATCCCGCGAAGCCAACTACGACGAAGACAAAGTCCCCCAGTACGAACTCCCCGATGCTCTTATCTGCACCGACGGCACACCGGTCACCGACGCGCAGACCTGGACGGAGAAACGCCGCCCCGAGATCCTGCAACTCTTCGAGCAGCAGATGTACGGAAAATCCCCGGGGCGACCGGAAAACATGACCTGCGAGCTCACCTCCATCGCCAGAGACGCCCTCGATGGCAAAGCGGTGCGCAAAGAGGTGTCCGTCTACTTCGCCGGCGACAAAACCGGCCCGAAGATGGACATCCTCATCTACCAGCCCTCCGAAAATTCAGGTCCGTTCCCCACCTTCGTCGGCCTGAGCTTCTACGGCAATCACACCGTCCATTCCGACCCCGCCATCGCCATCTCGACCCAGTGGATGCGCAACGACGAAAAGCACGGCATCGTCGACAGCCGCGCCACCGACGCATCGCGCGGCTCCAGCGCCTCTCGCTGGGCAATCGAGCGCATTCTGGAGCGCGGCTATGCCCTGGCCACCATCTACTGCGGCGATCTGGATCCCGACTTCGACGACGGCTTCCAAAACGGCGTCCATCCTCTGTTCTACAAAGAGGGCCAGACTCGTCCGGCCGACGACGAATGGGGCACCATCGGCGCCTGGGCCTGGGGCCTGAGCCGCGCCCTCGATTACTTCGAGACCGACGCCGACATCGACCACAACCGCGTCGCCGTCATGGGCCACTCCCGCCTGGGAAAAACCTCCCTGTGGGCCGGCGCCCAGGACGAGCGCTTCGCCCTGGCCATCTCCAATGACTCCGGCTGCGGCGGTGCCGCCCTTTCCCGCCGCCGCTTCGGCGAAACCGTGGAGATCATCAACAACGCCTTCCCCCACTGGTTCTGCGGCAACTTCAAGCAGTACAACGGCAAAGAGGAAGATCTCCCCCTGGACCAGCACATGCTGATCGGCCTGATCGCCCCCCGCCCGGTCTACGTCGCCAGCGCCGAAGAAGACCGCTGGGCCGACCCCCGCGGCGAGTTCCTCTCCGCCAAACACGCCGACCCGGTCTACCGCCTTCTCGGCACCGACGGCATGACCGTCGCACAGATGCCCGCTGTAGAACAGCCGATCACCAGCCGCATCGGCTACCACGTCCGCCGTGGTGGCCACGACGTCACCGCCTACGACTGGGAACGGTACATGGACTTTGCCGACAAGCACCTGAAGTGAAGCAATCGACGAGCGTCTAAAATGGACTCAATATTTGCCAGCAGGAGAGGAAGGAGATTCCCCTTAAACGGACTCTCTTTCTCTTTCCTCTTCCTTCTGACCTCTCTGATTTCCTGTTCGGATTCCTCTACCCCGATGACTGCTCTCCATGCCCCTCCCGAAAATATGTTCGACATCCTTTTCATCGGCAGCAGTTTTCTCGCCTACGGTGAAACCGACGTAGTCGCGACCCTGGTCGACTTCGCCGCCAGAGGGGGAAAGGCCATATCCACCCAGCGACGCATTCTCAGCGGCTATCGCCTGGAAAGACACGTTGAAGATCAAAAAACGCTCTCGGCAATAAGATCGAAGGAATGGGATTGCGTAATCCTACAGGGAACCGGCCTCTATCTGGCCAAAGAGGAATGGCACCCGCGCGTCTTCCCCCATCTCGCAGAATTTACCTCGGTGATCAGAGAACGCTCCCCTGAAGCGAGGATCATCTATATGATGCCCTGGGCCTTCAAAGATGGCCTGCTCTGGCTGGAAGGTGAAACCCTCACCTACACCCAAATGCAAGAAGCCCTCATCCAGGTAGCAGCCGACTTCGCCGATTCCCTGGCAATCTCCGTCGCCCCCGTCGGTCTCGCCTGGCACCAGACGATCCTCGCCGGGTACGAGAACGATCTGTTTTTCACCGATAACAGTCATCAGTCGACCTTCGGCGCCTACTTGACCGCCTGCGTCTTCTACGTCACCCTCTTCCAGGAACCTATTCCCGCAGTCGAATTCCCCAATCGAGACGGATTGGAAAGCTATCAGCCCCTCAATGACATCGCCTATACCACTGTCATCGAAGATCGGGAACGGTGGAATATCCATTGACGACAACCGACCGCTGCACCAATGGCGTCGCCCTCCTTACCTGACGTAGCGCTCAACTCATCGCACCAGCCCCTCCCAGTTCACGCCACCCTTGAAGCGAACCCGGATATTTGGTAGAGTTTGTACGGATGCTCCTTCCATATAGCCAGTCATATAGAGAGCCCAATATGCCAAAAATTGGCGCTACAGCTCCTGATTTTATCCTGCGCGATCCGGACGACCGGGAATACACCCTGGACAGCTTTCTCGAGGACCAGCGCGCGCTGCTCATGATCTTCCTGCGCCACCTCGGGTGACTGCCCTGCCGCGAGCACGTGGCACAGTTGTGCCATAGACAGGAAGAGTTGGAGCAGCGGAAGGTGCGAACGATGATCATCTCCTTCGGTGCCCCTCCCTTTGCGCGGGCCTGGCTGGAGGAGACCGGAGCGCCTTTTACCCTTCTGGTCGATACCGACCGGAAGGTATACCGCAGCTACGGTCTGGAAGCATCCTTCTGGCGCACCTGGAGCCTGCGGACGATCTGGTACTACGCCCGCAACTGGGGCCGCAGACCCGAGTGGGAAGGGGAACAGGAGGATCTGAACCAGCTGGGCGGCGACTTCATCATCGACTCCGAACGCACGCTGCGCTTCGCCTATCCCAGCTACGATCCGGTCGACCGCCCTCCTGTAGATCAACTTCTCACCATCATCGACCAACTCGACCCGGAGTGACCGAAAGGATCCACCCGCATGCTCCCAATCACTGCCCGCACCGTCTACATCGACCCCGAAGTCGCCAAGCGCCCCAACTGTCAGCATCGCTTGGAACGCATCCTCCCGCACATCCACTGCGACGACATCCGCGAATACGACGAACAGGCGCGCAAAGAGATAAACTCCATCGCCTCCCGCCGTCACGGCAAGGACGACTTCGGCGACGATGCAATACTGGCCTTCACCACTTTCGACGAAAAGAGGCGCGGCTGGCACTACAACTGGCGCGACGAAGCCGTACAGCACGGCGGTGTCTGCCAGCCCGGTCCGCAGCTCAACATCGTCGCCGGCTGCGTGTACCGCTGTGCGTACTGCGGTTTCGGCCGCAGAATCCACTTCTCCCTCGACGTCGAACAGTTCGTCGACGGTCTGGACGAAGTCTTCGCCCGCCACCCCAACTCGCGGCTCTACAAATACAGCAATACGACCGACCTGCCCCCTTTCGAACCAGAGCTGGACGCCATCCCGCCTCTGGTGCGCCGCTTCGCAGATGAGCCGGATCGCTATCTGATGCTCTTCACCAAGAGCGACCAGACCGATTTCCTCCACAACCTCGATCATCGAGGCCACACCATCATCAGCTGGTCCCTCACCTGCGACACCGCCAGCCGTCTGATCGACAAGCGCACCCCTTCTCTTGAGGAGCGAATCCAGGCGATGCGTCGAGCGCGGGAAGCCGGCTATCTGGTCCGCGCCCGCCTCAGTCCGGTCGTCCCCATCAGCAACTGGCAAAACGAGTATGAGTCACTGTTCGAGCGCCTCTACGACCAGGTTCGCCCCGACGTCGTCACCCTGGAACTCCTCGGCTGGATGGAATTCTCCGATCTGACCGCCATGTTTCCTCCCGGCCTGCTCGATTCCGACGCCCTGGCAGCCGCCGAATCCGCGGCCGACGAACTCCGCGATGTCACCTGGGGCCCCTTCACTCAGCAAACCCACGAAGAGGTATACCGCTTCTGCATCGAAACCTCCAGACGGATCTCTCCTGGCACCCCCATCTCCGTCTGCCACGGGACTGCCGACACCTGGAAGTCCCTCGGCTCCATCATGGAGATGACGCCGGACGACTACGTCTGCAACTGCGGTCCCTTGTCCGCGCCCGGAGGTCCGCTCTACGATCAATTCCACCAACCAAGTCCTAATCCAGAGATAATTTGATCATTTCACAGCGTCCCCAGCACCAGCGGGTGCTCTAAAAGCGTCAGCCTATTCCTGGACTTGCATAGCCGCATCCTGAACCCATACAGAGGAAGATCATGAGCCAGCCAAACGAAACTCCGGAACTCCTGCCCCGCGCCGAAGTCATCAAGGCAGTCGAGCGCAACTACCCCTCGCGCATCCCCCTGGTCCGCGCCAAATGGTGGGGGGAAGGACTGGGAGAACAGTACGGCGACAGACTACAGCACTTCGACCGCTACCCGGAAGACGTGGACTGGGTCTTCGTCGGCAATCCGATCGATCCCAACCGCATGAACCTCTCCTGGGACTGGAACCGGGCCGGCGCCCACGACTCCCGCAGCGTAATCGACGACTGGGCCCAGCTCGACGAGTTCATCGACAAGCTCCCTTCTCCAGACGCCGATCCCCAGTTCGAACAACTCCTGGAATCCGCCGAGAAATCGCGCGCCAACGACCGCTATCTCATCTACGGCTGGTGGGGTTTCTTCTTCGAGCGCCCCTGGGGCCTGCGCGGCATGGAGAACCTGCTCTGCGACTACCACATCTCCCCGGAGCAGATCCACCGCCTGCACGACGCCATGTGCGACGTGTACTGCGCCTACATCCGCAGAGCCGGCGAGATCTTCCACCCCGACGGCTTCTGGACCAGCGACGACCTGGGCCACCAGACCGGCCCGATGATGGGTCCCGCCATCTTCCACGACCTGATCTTCCCTTATTACAAGCGGGTCGGCGACGCCGCCGAAGAGAGCGGCATGCATTTCTGGCTGCACAGCTGCGGTGACAACGCTCCTCTGCTCCCCGATCTCATCGAAGCCGGCGTCACCGTATTCCACCCCGTCCAGAAGCACACCATGGACGAAAAAGCAGTGGCCGCCGAATTCGGAGATCGCCTCACCTTCCTCTCCGGTTTCGATGTCCAGCACGTGCTTCAAGAGGCCAGTCCCGACGAAGTGCGCGCCGAAATGCGCTTCATGATCGAAACCTTCGATCGCCCGGAAGGAGGGATGTGCATCGCCGCCGGCAACGGCATAGTCTCGGGCACTCCGTTCGAAAACATCGACGCTTTCCTGGATGAAGCAGTGCAGTACGGACGACAGCACCGGGCGCAGTTCTCCGTCTCTTAACCGAACTCCGATAGCCGTGTGCCCTCCACTGCGCTTCCGCAATTCCACTTTCAATAGATCCTACCGGAGACACCCGACTCCCCGGCACGCTGATCTCGACAAAGGATTCCACTGATGCCACTCTTCGCCCTCCTGGTGATTCTCTTCCTCACCACTCCTCTCCAGGCCGCAGAGCTGTTCACCGATCCCCCTCTGCCGATCGCCGGAGAAGAAATGCTCATCCACTTCCGCGGCGCTCCTTCGACAACGTCCGACCTTCGCCTGGAGATCGCCGATTCAGAGAATCACTCCGTATTCACCAGCGACCTCCAGGTCACCGTCGATACAGTCGCTGCCACTGCCTCGGTCGCCTGGACGCCGCCCCACAACGGATTCTACCGCCTCTCAATCTCCGCTCCCGACACTCCAAAACTGGCCCTCGACCTTCCCGTAATCTCCCCCGAGCGCGGCCTTGACTTCGCCTGGTACAGCTATAAACCCTGGATGCGCTGGGCCACGGTAATCGCCTCCAGCCGCGACGCAGATCGCCAGCGGCTGCAGGCACGCGGCATCAAGGCGCTCAAATGGCGCGGTGTATACCCCGTACTCACCGAAAGTCTGGAGGAAACCCGAGAACGCTCCATCGCCTACCACCAGATCCCCGAAGATTTCCCCTTCGACGGCTACGGCATCGACGAATACGGCGGCTACCCGCAGACCGCCAGAGAGCGCCACACCCACGTCTGGGTCCAGGGGCTGATCGACGCCCGCGAGCAGTTTCCAGAGGAATTCTACATCGCCGGCTGGCACTCCGGCGGTGTGCGCGACGAAGCGGTTGGCCTCTACAAACAGGCGCTCGATCTGCTCCTCATCGAAACCTATCTCATGCACTGGGTGCCCAACGAACTGGGCACGGAGAACATCTACGCAGACCTGGAAAATCGCCTCATTTCCATCCGCGGCGCCGACCTGTTCACCCGTAGCTACGGAGCGCGCGCCCGCACCCTCCTCGCCCTCGACGTCACCGGCCAGAAAAATACCGCGTTGCCCGACAGGGGAGAATTCGAACAGGTAGTGCGCGCCATCCGCCGCATCTGCCCCGAAATGCGCGGCATCGCCTTTTTCAACGGCAGCGCCACCGACGAGAAGATCGAGCATCTCGCCCACGGCCTCTGCTTCGATTATTTCGTAAAACCGGTCGTCACCCTGCAACAAAACAGTCTGTGGGTCCGCCGCACCGAAAACCGCACCGAACTGGTGGCCGCCGTCAGCAACATCGGCGCCATCGACAGCGGCCCGATCTCCGTCCGCTTCCTTATCGACGGCGAGGAGATCGGCACCCGCCGCGTAGATTCCGTACCTGCCGGCTACAGTCGCCTGACCAATCGAGTTCTGATCCCCATCGACTGGACAGTCCCGGCCGTCGGGACCTATTCTTTACAGGCCGAAATCACCGCAGCTCCCGGAAGCACCGTGCTCGACCCTGCCATCGTCGAGCGCCGCTTCCTCTCACCGCCCTCCAAGCGCGGAAGATGATCTTATGAATGGAAAAATAGCCCTCGAGCTGAACCACAAGCGCAACAATCCCCGCAACTCCGAAGGTGCCTTCGTCACCCTGACCGACGGCCGCATCCTGTTCGCGTACAGCCGCTACTCCGGCAAGAGCGGCTCCGACCACGGCACCGCCAGCATCGCCGCCCGTTACTCCAGCGACGGCGGCCGCACCTGGACCTCCCGGGACCGCATCATCGTCCCCAACGAAGGAACGTGCAACGTCATGAGCGTCTCCTTCCTCCGCCTTCGGGACGGCCGCATCGCCCTGTTCTACGCCCGCAAAAACAGCTTCCGCGACTGCCGACTGCGCATGCGCACCTCCGAAGACGAGGGCAAGAGCTGGAGCGACCCGGTCCTCTGCATTCCCGCCCCCGGC
>Ga0257125_1001094_pt1 | contig 29748 bp, 27 predicted proteins | sample SI106_200metaG_FD_190183 | JGI IMG/M metagenome (GOLD analysis project Ga0257125, IMG submission 190183) | Marine microbial communities from Saanich Inlet, British Columbia, Canada - SI106_200 | ecosystem: Environmental > Aquatic > Marine > Inlet | place: Canada: British Columbia | collected... | reverse complement strand
TCCCCCTATGCCGGAACCTGAGAAGCCTGAACCAGAGAAGTTGCCGCCACTATCACCTCCCTCAGAATTACCCCCAACTACGCCAAACAAACAGGATGTCCCACTCGCTTTTGCAGGGACTCCGGCTCCAGTTACAGCTCCAACTAGCGCACCTACCCCACCCATAAAACCACTGGTTGGTAGTCCTCCACCGGCTATGCCACCTGGATTAACTCCCAAAAAGATGGTGGAGCCCAAGAAGAGTAATAAGAAGAAGGTGATGGGGATCGTGGCGGGAGTGGCACTACTGCTGGCCGCGGTGGTCGGGGGATTGAGTGGATACAAATATCTACAAGAGCCTGTAATAATAATGAGCAACTATGCTGATAGGTTAATTAGACAAAGAGAGAAAAGTGGTGGTTGTGTTGGGGCAGCATGTATGGCACCAGAAGTTAAAGAAATTGCACGAAAAGCGTCTAGTGGTGATAGTGCTTCTCAAGCATACTTGGATAGTTTGAAAGATGATAGAGCTGGCTCTACTGGATCAAATACGTTGGCAATATTGGAGATGACGGAAATAGCAAATGGAGATAAAGACGTAGGGGATCTGGGTGATGGGAGAGGAGAGTTTAATGTAACTAGTGGTGTAGATGACGCTGTTAGGTACTGTAATGAACATGGTGGGTCGAATTGTGATACTGCGACTGGTATGGGTAGTTTTTTGCAAAATGCAAATGTTAATTTATACAACGAGTATCAAAGAATTTTGGCAAGTAATGGAAGCGCTGGACTTACAGATTTAAGTGATGAAGACAAAGGAATAGCAAGTTTGTGTGGCGAGAATCACGGCAAAGTTGTGGGAATAGATAGTTGGCCGGCTGGATTTAGTGTTGACGATGGGCGAGTGACGGCGATTGATTGTAGACTCAACGTAAGCGGGAAGTACGTGGGTAAAGCATATTATGACTCCTCAGCAAGGAGTGTGAGTGATCTTTATAGTAATGGTAATAATGTAAATGGCTGTGCTGGACTTACTGGACTTACTGGACTTACAAGAACATCGGATGGAGAGTCCCATCGTGGAGGATTTGTGGGTTGTAATGGATCTCAGAATTGTTTCTGCAGTGGAGGTGTTGAAGTGGGTGGTCAATATACTTCTGGCAAGCTGGAGTGCTTTGATGATTATGCGGGAGATTCGTGTGCATATGAGAGAACTGGCACATATACTGCTCCAAGCTCACCGCCAGATTCACCTCCTGATACCCCTCCTAATACCCCCGCAACTCTCATGTGTAGCTCGATAGCAAAAGATGTGGTGTCACCGAAGATCGGGGATAAGGTCGTGTTTACTTGTGCAGGTGCCGTGACTCCGACAGATGCAACTGCCCTTACGTACGAGTTTAGATACAGACGTAATGCAGGTGAGTGGTTTGATCTTACTGCGACTGGGACAAAGACTGAGTTTACGATTGCGCTGGCCGGAGATTACGACGTACAGTGCAAAACGTGCGGAACAATTGATAATGCGTCAGTTTGTGATCCAACATGGGTAGGCGCAAGCCAATAAATACTATGATTAAAATAAAAAACAAGAAAAAGAATATTGCTCTGATCGTAGGGGGGATATTTGCGACGATCATGCTTGCTGTGTTGGTCGTGTACTCGATAAACAAGCCAGCAACAGAGCAAGTAGCGCCAAGTCCAGTCCCCACTGCGCAGCCAATTGTAGTAAATGAAGTTACTCTTCCTGACGTCTGTTCACTGAGCTTTTCGGTGAGTGAGATGGTGCCGCCAGTTTGTAATGAGGCGTGTAATGACACAACACTTATCTGCCCCACTGACCAAGAATGTATCTATGCTGATGCGTCTGACACGACTGGATTATGTAGATTGCCGGCATATCCGGATAGTGCGACCTGCACCCCACCTGGAGAATCCCCAACTCCTTCTCCTTCGATTACTCCATCCCCATCTCCATCAGATAGTCCAAATGCTCTACTAGACTGTGTTGTGAAGCGAGTTTATGAAGATGACTCGCAGAATGCTGCGGGAGTGTATTATCTAAACCGAGAGATCACGGACACTAACACCTTAACTAATGGACAAGTAATCGTGTACAACATAGTAGTTGCTAACACGGGTGACGGAGAAGTGTCTGAGACGACGATAGAGGATGTGCTCTCAAGCAACCTCACTTATATGGACGCAAGTAGCGGGTGTACGTATGACTCGACGAGTCGTAAGGTAACGTGTGCGGTGGGAACAGTGCCGGGTAACACTGAGACGAGTAAGTCGATTAGAGTGAGTGTGGCAACATCTGGAACAACCTCGATCAATAACCGAGCAGATGTGTTCTCGACCAATGGTCAGCGCGATGTTTGTGAGATCACAGTCGGTACCACTGGCGTAATCGAACAGCCACCCTCTCCCGTACCAAGCTCGCTACCTGAAGCTGGAGTGATGGAGGTGACGACTGCAACACTATCTATTGGAGTACTACTGCTACTGGTTGGTGGACTTGGGTTGCTACTACTATAAAGAAAGTCTTTAATTCCCAATAGGGTCTGACCTTTTTGGGCTGCTTTTCGGGCTTGAAGCCTCGAGTCCTTTAAGGTCAGACCCTTTAGTCCCCTATTTCCAGGATGGGAAGAGGGAGAAAGCTGTGTCCCAGTAAGCTTGTGGCATGGGAAAACCATAATAAAATGGAGAGATCAGCAAGAAGACGATAAGCGCGAGAGTAATGATGATGAGGCGCGTGCGAGATGAGAGAGTCCCAAGCCAAGAAGCAAGAATGATCATAAGAAAAGTAGCAGACGGAAGATAGTGATAGAAAAACATGATACGGGGAGAGAAGATCCAGGGGATCGTTAGTATTGCGTATAGAGTATAGAGTATGAAGTATGGGAACTTTTTGATTTTGGGCAGCTGCAAGATGAGAGCAACAAGGCCTAGCCACAACAAGATAGGATTGGACTGGGAGTAGATGTTGCTGATTTTGTCGCCGTACTCCACAAAATACCAAACTGGACGTAAGGAGAAGATCCACTGCCAAGGCAGTGACTGATAAGCGTGCGTGGCAACTAGGTTGGTGTGGTAGTACCACATCTGACGATGGAGCTCAAAAAACTGAGCCCAAGTGTAACCAGAAAGGAAAAATGGTGAGTAAGAAAGAAGATAGATACAAAGCGAAATTAAGACCAAGCGAATAGAAAGCAGTAAGTTACGAACACTCGCTAAAGCAAGGTTCGTAACTTTGATATCTCTCAAATAGATGAGGGCGAGAGGGAGAACTCCGTAGAGTGCGGACCATTTGGAGGCGAGGGCGAGTCCGTAAAGTATGGCGCTTTTTTTCCAGCTCTTTGTGAGTGCGTAGTTGAGTGACCAGATAAAAAAGGTGAGCATGTAGATGTCGTTCATTCCGATTCTGCTTTGGACCAGATGCAGACCTTCGATCGTGAGGAGGAATGCAGCGAGTGCGGCGGTAGAGCGCGAACGAAAGAGTGAGAGAGTGAGCCGATAAACTCCGTAAATACTCACTACTCCAAGAATGGCAGAGAAGAATCTCCAGGCGAAGGCAGTATCTCCAAAAGTTGCGAGTCCGAGAACCATGCCGTACTTGGCAACAGGAGGATGCGTCCACTCGTAGGCAAAACCTTCTGGTGGAGTAGCCCACCAGATCCATGCTTCGAGATTATTGGAGAGTATTTCTTGGGCAGTAAAAGCATGGTAGACCTCGTCGAAGATGTGTTGCGGGGGACTACCGAGATTAACTAAGCGGAGGAAGAGTGCGAATATGAGAATCGAGGTGAGGAGTCTGTTTTTCTTAATCCAGGCTAAAAACTCTTTAATAGCTTTGGGCCAGTCCCAGAAAACTGCGAGGGAGAGAGTCGTGAGAGTAGTCGCGACAGAGGCGAGATTACCCCAGACAATATGCATAGGCCAGGTCTGATCGTGTAGTACCCAAGAATATGCGGCCCAGAGATTGAATGAAAAGAGAGTAGTGAGGAGCATGTAAGGAACAATCAGCCAAGAAGAGGTGAGAGTCGCGAGTGCGAGGAAAGGGAGTGCGAAAAGGAGGTGTCTTTCGTGCATCCGGGTAGTAAAGGTGAAAAAGGCTGCAAGGATAGTGCCGATAACTCTCGGGGCGTGGGAGCGATCCCATCCAGTGCGCGCCCAGAGCCTGAGAGTGTTAAGGGAGAGTAAGGAGAAGAAGAGTTGCCCCCATGACTGGAGAGTGAGGCCCAAAACCAAGTGATTATCAGGGGGCCATGAGGAGAGTGGAGAGCGAATATTCCAGAGATTAAAGGCGTTAATAGAGGTGTAGGGATAGGTACTTGCCTGCTCGAGAGTCTTGTCTAAAAGGAAGCGAAAAGCACCAAATGGAGTGGAGTTAACAAAGAGTGCGGGGAGGAGAAAAAGTAGTATGGCGTATAGCGTATAGAGTATTAAGTATGGGAACTTGGGACGATGAGGGGACTTGATTAATATAATTGCGAAAACTGGGAGGGTGAGAATGACAATGGGTTTGAAGGCAACGGCGAGAGAGAGAAGAAGTGTGGCGTATAGCGTATGGCGTATAGCGTATGGGAAACGAAGAGATCTAAGAAAGTAAATGAGAGAAATAACTGCTAGTAGTGCTGGTAAGGAATCTGTCTGGCCCCACCAGGAGGTGTCACCGATAAAAGCTGGAGAGAGAATGAGGAGGGAGACTAAAAGATCGGACCTTTTTAGGCGGCTTTTCGGGCTTGAAGCCTCGAGTCCTTTAAGGTCCGACCTTCTTGCGATCGAATGTATCACTGCAATTAGACCGAGCTCGATAAGAGTGAAGAATGATTTGAAGACAATTGAGAAAGAGAGGGAGAAATAGGAAGAAAGATGGGAAATGAGTGCAAAAAGATAAACTGGGAGAGGAAGATAGTCACACCAAGTTGAGGCAAAAAACTCGGTCGGGCCAAGCTCCAGAATAAGTCTGCCCCATGCTGAGTAGGTGCCGATATCGTAGGGCTGGGCGGGTAAGGTGATAGCAAAAACTCGGATAGCGATGGCAATGATGAGGACAATATATCCAAGATACTGCAAGGTCGGACCTTTTTGGGCTGCTTTTCGCGTCTTGCGACTCGAGTCCTTTAAGGTCCGACCTTGAGTCCGACCTTTAGAGATTTTTTGCCACATGGTCATGAATTTCTTCCCAATTATTAACTGGCACTAAGACCCACTGCCCTTGGTACGGGGAGCGATTTTTGGGAGTCAAGAAGAGTTCGTCAAGGTTAAATGAGTCAAGGGAGTTGTCGAGCTTAGAGTAAGTCAAGAAGAAGCGGAGAAGACCACCAAACTCATCATCCTGAATATTGGTTTCGAGTGAGGAGCGAAAGCTTGCTAGTAGTGCTTGGAGAGTGTCGAGTGAGAGGAAGGTGTTGGAGGAGAGGAGTTTGTCCTGGAAAGCCTGAATAATCTGCTGCTGCCTCCTTGAGCGAGCAAAGTCTGTACCCTCGTCTCCCTCGGCATGGCGGGAGCGAGCAAACTTGAGTGCGGTCGCGCCATCCATGTGAGTCATGCCGAGATCGAAAAAGAGATGTTCGTAGCGATCTGACTCTGGCTCTGCTGTTTCTTTGCCGGGAATGGGATACAGCTTATCATCTAGAACTGCCTGAACATCGATATCAACGCCACCTACTAGATCGATTGCCTGAGTAAAACCGGCAAAATCGAGGGCAAGAGCATAGTGGACTGGTTGGCCCAAGACTTCGCTGATGGCGGAGCTTGCGAGATCTAGTCCCCCGCCCTCCCTCCTTTGTTCTCCGTAGTGATAGGCAGTGTTGAGTTTGGCTACCATCGTGTCAACCCAGATATCGCGAGGAACACTAAGAAGGCTGATCTCGTGAGTTTGGTGATCAAGAGAGATGAACATCATACTATCTGTGAGATCGCCTGCAGAGTGGTCGCCGCCGCCGATCCCGAGAAATGCGATGTTGGTTCTATTATCAGTGACAGAGAGAAGGGTTTCTGGGTTCTCGACAAAACCAGAAACAAAGCCAGCGTTCTGACGAGAGCGAAAATACATAAAGCCAAGAATCGTGAGAGCGACGACAAAAAGCCCGAGAAGCACCCATGGAAACAGACGACGAGTAACAACTGGCGGAGAGTTAACTTCGGGATCCACCTGCTATCCCCTAAGCGCGTCGTAGCGATTAAGAAGATTGATAAAGGTACTACTGGAGAGAGCAGCGGAACTAACGAGAACTCCGTCAAGATTGAGCTCTAGCAACCCCTCTAGATTACCTGCATTAACTGAACCACCATAGAGGGTGGGTCGACCAGAAGAAAGAGTGCGGATAAGGTCGCAGGTTTCCTGAATATCAGAGAGTGCGGCAGTTTCGGTGCCGCCAATGTCGGCAGGAGGTTCGTAGACGAAGGTGGATTTTTTGATCAATGAGTCATCTAGTGCGGAGAGCTGAGGGCTGAGGTCATCTTTGCTCAAACAAATTACAGGAGTGATCCCGTTTTCGACTAATTCGCGGGCTTTGGCGGCAATTTGAGCATACGACTCTTCTAAATGGGTGCGTCGCTCGGAATGCCCGATGATACAGTACTCTACACCCATATCAGCAAGCTGGGAGGCTGAGACTTCGCCGGTGTAGGAGCCCGCTGGAAAAGGTGAGACGTTTTGGGCGGCGAGGGTGAGGGGTGGAGTGACAAGGTGGAGATGGGGGAAAGCCGGGGCAATGGCGACGTGGGCAGAAGTATTAACTAGTGAGGGTGAGACAGCACTAACCCAGTCTTTGACTTCTGAGGTGAGTTTGTTGGATTTGAAGGTGGCGAGAAACAAAAATTTCATTTTTGGGTGCTCCAGTATTTCAGTAATGCAGTGTTCCAGTACATAAGTAGTATATCGCATGAGAGGGATTTGGGGTATTATTGATCCTTATGACTGATTACCTGGAGCAATTAAACGAACAGCAGCTGGAGGCAGTGGAACATTCTGGCACTCCCCTACTGATCCTTGCGGGAGCTGGGAGTGGAAAGACTAAGACTCTGACTGCTAAGGCTACTCACATGGTCAAGCAAGGTCTTGCTCAGCCTGATGAGATCTTGCTAGTGACGTTTACGAACAAGGCAGCTGGGGAGATGAGGGAGAGAGTGAATAAGGCTGCGGGAACTACCCTTCCGAATGTGGGCACGTTCCACTCGATGAGCTCAAAGATTTTGCGCAAAAGTGGACATGTGATTGGGATCAATCCAGGATATGTAATCTATGATGCGGGTGATCAGCAGGATCTTATCAAGGCAATACTGGTTGACCGAAAGATAGATCCAAAGCGATATAAGCCCAGGGCGCTGGCGGCAGCAATCAGTGGGACCAAGCAGGAACTGTTGAGTCCCGGAGATTATGACGGGATCGCGATGGGAATGTTCCAGGAAGTTGTGGCTGAGGTGTACCGTGAGTACCAGAAGAGACTCGGCGAGTACTCGGCTCTCGACTTTGACGACCTGATGACCCAGACTGTGCGACTGCTACGTGAGTCGCCAGAAACACTCGCAAGGTACCAAGAACAATTTAAGGAAATCATGGTGGATGAGTATCAAGACACTAATACCGCACAGTATATTCTTACGAAGCTGCTATCGGGGAACAACCGGCGACTCACGGTGGTGGGAGATGCGTCACAGTCGATCTACAAGTGGAGAGGGGCAGATTATCGGAATCTAATGAAACTGCGAAAGGACTACTCTGACCTAACTGAGATCAGGCTAGAGCAAAATTATCGCTCCACACAAACTATCCTGTCAGCAGCAACTTCCGTGATTACGAATAATAAGAGTCATCCAATCCTGAAGCTATTCACTGATCTAGGGGAAGGCGAGAAGATACGAGTAATTGAGGGGTATTCAGCCCAAGATGAGGCTGCCAAGGTTGAGAACGAGATCCAGAACCTAAACCTCGACGGCTATGCATGGGAAGAGATCGCGATCTTGTACAGGACAAATGCGCAGAGCAGAGCTTTTGAGGAGATGTTTGTCCGGAGTGGGATCCCATATATTCTCGTGGGAGGGACGAAGTTCTACGAAAGGAAAGAAGTTAAGGACGTCTTGGCATATATCCGAGTAATGCTAAATCCAGATGACAAGGTGTCTTACAGGCGAGCGGAGAAGAATGGGAAGCGGAGGCTAGCCTCGATTATGTTGGACCGAGATGAATATATGGAAAATGATCCTTCGGCAGGCTCAGGACAAGGTCATTCTGCAGAACAGATTCTTGAACATGTGCTTGAGAAAACTAAGTACCTGGATAAGTTTGATGAGGAAGTTGAGGAGGAGTTGGCCAGAATCGAGAATGTCAGGGAGTTGCAGGCCGTGGCAAGTGAGTTCTCTACTCTCCCTGAGTTTTTGGAAAATGTTGCACTAGTCCAAGCTGAGTATTATGCGGATGAGAAGGTAAAGAGGAGTAAGCAAGCTGTGACTCTGATGACACTGCATGCGGCAAAGGGACTGGAGTTCCGGGCAGTGTTTATGGTGGGGCTAGAAGAAGGACTATTCCCCCACTCAAGAGCGCTAGAGGATAAGAGTGAGATGGAGGAGGAGCGCAGACTAATGTATGTGGGGATTACGAGAGCAAAGGAAAAATTATTCCTAAGTTATGCGACTAACAGGATGATCTGGGGTAAATCAGGGTTACAGATGAAGAGTCGGTTTATAGAGGAGATAGATTCGCAGTTGATAACTGCGACGTTTTCTAGTGCTCCAGTGTCTCAGTACTCCAGTAGGAATGCTAGGAAGTGGAAAGTGCCGGAAATGAAAACTAAGAAAACTGGCATCAGAATTGACGCTCTTGGGGACGAGACTCTGGAGAGTTTTCTCTCGGGTGATCTTTCGGTGGATGAACTCTTGAGTCGGTAGGTCAGCATATCGGTTTGTCGGTGTGTCAGTTAATCAATAAATCAGATAGAATAAGAGTATGCAGGTGAAAAAAATCATAGAAATGCCAAGTGGATGGAATAAATTAGCTGGACATCCGATGCAGGCATGGGAGTGGGGAGAGTTTCGCAAGGAAACTGGTGTAGGAGTGGTGAGATACGGCGTGTTTGAGTCGGGCGAGAATAACTCGCCCCTACGTGAAGTAATCCAGGTAACGATCCATCCGATCCCGCATACATCATGGAGTATTGGTTACTACCCCAAGGGAGGTGAGTTAACTGGAGATGTAGAACAAGCACTAGAGGAGATTGCGAGAGAGTATCGATGTATCTATATTAGGTGTGAGCCGATGGTAGAAAAGGGAGATAGGGATGTAGTACATGGGGAGATGGGGAGAAAGAAATACGTAAGAGGGAGGAGTCTGTTTACGCCACACAACTTTGTACTAGATGTAACCCCAAGTGAGGAAGAAATCCTAAAAGGAATGAAACAAAAGACGAGATATAACATCAGGCTGGCTGGGAAAAAAGGAGTGAAAGTTAAGGTTGATAACTCTGATAAGGCCTTTGAGAGGTATCTTGAGCTAACTGAGGAAACGACGAGTAGACAGGGCTTTTATGCACACGGTCCTAGATATCATTCCACTATGTGGAAAGTTCTAGGAAAATCTCAAATAGCAAATAGCAAAAAACAAACAGGGTTAACAGCAGAATTAATAACTGCCAAATATGAGGGGAAGATCATCACGGCGTGGGTATTATTCGCCCACAATGACACGCTCTACTATCCTTACGGCGCCTCGACTCGCGAACATCGGAATCTGATGGCGAATAATCTAGTGATGTGGGAGGTGATTAAGCTCGCGAAAAGTAAGAAGCTAAAGAAGCTGGATATGTGGGGAGCACTCGGGCCAGAACCTGATAAGAGTGATCCTTGGTATGGATTTCATAAATTTAAGGCAGGATACGGAGGGCGACACGTGACGTATATGGGGACGTGGGACTATGTGGCACGACCGCTACTCTATTACCCACTGCGAGTGGTGGAGTGGGCTAGATGGAAGGTGTTGAGACTCAAGAAGAAGTAGAAGTTTTGGGCCATATTCGAAGCGAATAACAAACAAAATTAGTGAACTGCGCATCACTGGCAAAAATGCAATCCGCCTACTTTATTGTCGAGCTGGTAATAAGTATGTGATATTGCATGGATTTAAGAAAAAAACACAGAAACTACCAAAAAAAGAACTGGAGATCGCAATCAAAAGAGCAAATTATCTTGATTGACACTTTATTATATATATGTTATAAACATCCTTATGAAAACAAAGAATCAAAACTATAACAAGTTTAAGCGAGAAATGTTGGGTGGCCGACCTGGACTAAGAGCGCTATATGCCAAGTCAGAGGCCAAACACATCTTAATATGTGAAGCAATTGACGCTAGGCTTGCAATGGATATGACGCAAACTGAGTTAGCTAGAAAAATGGGAACTAAGCAAACAGTGATCTCTCGGTTTGAAAGTGGATTAGCTAATCCTACATATGATTTTTTGGTGAAGCTAGCATCTGCTCTGGGTCGCAAATTGACTATTAGTTTGCCGCAGGCTATTTAGTGCGTTCGACGCTGATTTCACACTCGGTGACCATGGCGGCGATTGCGCCGATCACGACAAGAGGAGCTGCCAAGACTGCGCCAATGACGCCAACAGTGACTGGCATGACGAAGATGGTTTTGCCCTTACTGTCTCTGACTGTGATCCTTCTGACATTGCCCTCTTTGATGAGTTCTTTGATCTTTTTGGTGACTTGCTTGCCCTTGAGCTTGTAGGTTTCTTCGGTGGACTTTTTGGTAATCTTTTTACGGGTAGTCTTCTTTTTTGTTGTGGTTTTCCCCGAAGGCTTTCGGGACTTCGCGGATTTTGATTTTGCTTGCTTTTTTGCTGCTGGCATGTGACTCTCCTTCGGCTTGCTCAGGACAAGCTTATTTATTTATAACTGATATATCTATTGTAATCGAAATTCTCTTATAATCCAAAAGTTTCTATGAGGCGGTACGCGACAAAGGCGGGCCAGAGAAGAACTTTGACAATTGTGGAGACTAGTTCTGAAGAAACTGGCATGTGCTGGAAGTAGTAGAAAGCTGCGCCGATTATGCCAAGGCCGTAGATGGCACTGCCAGAATTGTTGTGGCAGCGTGGTTTGCAGCCACCGCAGCCTTTGTGTGCACCGATTGCATTCGTTAGCTCTTCGAGCTTTTCTTCCCAGTTAACTTTGTCTTTGGTGGTCTTTTTTGCTGTTGGCATTTTTTCTCCTATAAGCAGATATTTATAATAGTATTCTAGCATTACTGGTATACTGAATATATGGCAAGAATTAAACGTACACACCACAAGTCTCCTTTTGCGGAGTATTTTAACTATCTCTCGAAAATTGATCGAGGGAAGAGATACTCTAAAGAATACGGATCGATCCTAATCCTTTCCCTGATGGAAGAGGTGGGTGAGATGGCAAGAGCGTATCTAGCAGAGCATGGGCGCAAACCACTGAACCTAGCAGCTCAAAACGATGAGTCATATGAGCAGGAACTGGGAGATCTGGTAGTGACGATCCTCCGGTTTGCCCGCACGAAAGATATTGATTTGCATGGGCGAGTAATGGATACACTGACGAAGATTGAGAAACGAAAAAAGAACCCTAAGAAGTAAGCAGACTCTCTGGTGAATGTGACTGATCCGAGATAATGCTCTGGCCTATTTCCTGCTCAGCTTCTATTCGAGCGTTACCTGCGACCTTTCCACCACGCTTGGCAACCTGTTTATTCTCTGGCATGCCGACTGGTTCTTCTTGTTTGGATATTTCGGTGGTAACTTTTTCTCCAAGCATAGTAAAAATAAGCTCGAGATCGGTCATGTTGTCGCGGAGATTTTTGCCTGACTTTTTGGGCATTCCTTTATGCTCTTTGTATTCGCTAGGGGTCATGCCAAATGTAGCTTTACTAATCTCGGCAGTGAGGATAGCGTAGTCTTTCTTGTGCTCAATTCCTCTTTCCTGCCACTCTTCGGTGAGATTCTGCCTGATTGCGATCCCGCGAAGTCTCTTATCAATCCAGTCTTTGGAATAACCTTTTTGCTCGTATAGTCTTTTCATGCGCTCCTGGGCGAGAACTGGATTCTCAATCTCGTCGATGCGCTCCTTGCCGACGCGGGCTAACCAGAGCTTGAATGGCTCGGCCTTGGGGGATGGAATGGACTGAATAAGACGCAATAACTGTTCTATGTTGGCAACATCAGTTGTGCGCATTTTCCCGTCGACTGCTTTCATTTTCAAACCGTGACAATTTGTCACGGTTTCATTGCCGCTTTTGAGAAGTCTTTCTTTTAGTTTCCTCCAATATGCCTGTGGGTTAACGCTCTTTGTCAAAATAGCAATAACATCAATAATTGAAAAAACCCACTGATTATCGTGCCAAGTGCGCCTGATCTCTTGATTCTGAAAAAGAATAATCTTGTTTTTCATCTACCTTTACTATGACCCAATTTTACCCGAATGTCAAGATTGCATTGCCTACAAGGTCGGACCTTGAAGGAGGATGTCTAGGTCAGTTGAGTAGTGTGAGAGTGCGGCGAGTGACATCGAGGAGATTGTCTAGCTTGAGTGCGTCACTGAGCGAGAACCAGCGATATTCTTGGAGCTCCCTACCATCTAACTTAGGTTTTTGATCCCCCACTAGGTGACATTCGCACTGAAGAGCAACTATGTGAGTTGGTTTGTAGAAATCCTTGCTATTTACGAACTCCACAACCTCGATCACGCGATCGTACGCTACATCTAGTTCAGTTTCCTCTTTGACCTCGCGAATAAGAGCACTCTCAATTGTCTCACCCCAGCCAATATGCCCGCCCATCACAACCCATTTACCCGGCCATTTGTGTGACTTGACTAGGAAGACCTCTCCCTTATCGTTGCGGATGAATCCTCCGACGACTACCTTTGGGAATTGCTTTGTTGGCATGAGGATATTTTACGCTTTTGCTAAAGCAGAAGTGAGTTATTTGTTTTTACAGGTGTACTTGCTGCGATAGTAGGAGTATTGGTTGTGGGGAATGTCTTGCTGGATGGCGTTGACCTCTACCTTGGTAAATGTGTCGGTATTGCTGAGATAACAGTGACCCAGAAAAATGATCTTATCTCCAATTTTGTCAAAGTAGATCTCTCCTAGACGATTGTTGATGATGGCGAAACACCAGTAACTCATTTGTCAGATTTTCCTTGTAGTTTTTGTAGAATGATAATGGCCTGACTGTCGAAGCGAGTACAAGCAAACCATTTTTTACCTAAATCTTTGATGGAGGCGCCGAGATGATAAACATCTTGTTGGTCGATGATTAAAAATCGATCATGGGAGAGGGCAAATTGTTTGAGAATAATGGGTGGGTATTGGGAGTTAAACTTATCGAGATCGAGAGTTATTGCTTGGGTAATGGTCTTGCAGTAGATAATTGTCTTAACCTTGGGTTTGCGTTTGATAAATAGAGATAGAGTTCTCTCGTCGATGTAGTTATCTATAAGGATGATCTCTTGTTTGGCGGAACGAATAATCTTGGAAATGAACTCGTGAGCATCGAAAAACTGACCCTCAAAGAATAACTTGTGTTGAGGGAGAGTGTTGGCTCTAGAGAGTGCGTTGAAGACTTGATCGAATTTGTGATCTGTTGATAACTCAAGCTTGAGCTGCCTGGACTCTAACTTGTTGAGTTGGTGATAGATGGGAGCGCTTGTTAGGACATGATTGCGGAGAGAGACAAAGGTGGACATGATCTGAATGCTCATCTTGATTGCAATATCACTGCGGAGAACGGCGGAAAGCATGGCAACTCCTTGCTCGGTGAAGGCATAAGGATGATATGTTCGTCCACCTTTTTTGTTTGAGGTCACAAATTGTGACCTCAATATAGTATTTGAGGTCACAAATTGTGACCTCAAATCTTCGTGCTCTTTTTTGGCAAGCTGAAAGCAGAACTCCTTTGGAAATCTATCAATGTTTCTCTTGACGGCTTGATTGAGAATTTTTGTTTCTGTTTGATAGAGAATCGCTAAATCCTCATCTAACATGACCTGGACGCCACGGATGGTGTGGATCTTGCGACTAATATCTTGATCTGTGGGGATAAGTTGATTGGGCATAGATCCATGCTATACCCAAATGATATACGAAGTCAAGGAGTTCGAACTACTGAGTGGGGATACCACTCGGGTAACAGTGATCGCGGAAGTCGCAGTTGCCGCAGTGTTTGGTGTCGGAGGTACGAGGGAACTCAAGCGCTCTTATCTTAGCCATCGTGTCGCGGATGGTGAGTTTGAGATCTTCTACCTCCTCCCTGGTGATCGCGACTGAGTATCGACCTGATTTGCCCTTGTCGGACGGCACACTAACAAAGTCGAGCTCTGCCTGATCAAAGGTCATGTTAGCGATCCTTTTTTCAAGATCAATCAAGAGCCTGTAGAAAACTAATTGTCGCTTGAGATCTCCCTGACTGTCACGGGTCTTCCCTTCTATCTGACCTTTGGTCTTACCCTTGCCTGTTTTGTAGTCGATGACTCTGATTGTGCGATCCTTCTCACTACTCCACTCGATGCGGTCAATCTTGCCTGTGAGGGTGACATCGTCGAGCTGAACCTTGAAGAATTTCTCTAAGTAAAGTGGATTCTGGAAGTCAGGAGCAAAGAAGTCATAATAAGCGGAGAGGATCTTCTCGCCCTCTTTGTGCCTGAGTAGGTAATCCTGTTTGGTGAGCACCTCACGCTCTAGCGCGTGGGTGAACTCCATGAGAAGGTATCCTTTGGTTGGGAGCTCTTTGGTATCCAAAAGTGACTGATAAAAATGCTCGAGACTAGTGTGAACTGCTGTGCCAAAGGCGAGATGGGGCTTTTTGCTATGGGGAACCTTGAGCAGTTTGTCTAGCTTAAACTTGTAGGGACACTGAAGATAGAGATTGAGGGAGGTTGGGGAGAGTGCGAAGTCGTCTACTAGCTCCGCAAGAAACGCCCGCTCTTCTTGTGAATAATCGGGCTCAGGAGCTGTGGTAAGGAGGGTCTCGAGATGATCGTGTGCCTGTTCCTCGACCTGAGTTGTGTCGAGCTCAAGCAGGTCACCTCCCTCCCCTAGTTCTGCCACAAACATCGAGGGAATGGTCGCGCGCGAAGAGTTGTGATTGGTGTATTCTGTGGCATAGCTAATTGTGAGGGAGCGACGAGCGCGAGTGGCTGCGACGTAGAAGAGACAGCGGTCTTCTTCGTTTTTGTCTTTTTCGTCCAGATTGGTGTTTTCTAGAATGGCGGAGGGGAGCTTGATCAATCTAACGATTCTCTTGTTGCCCCAGTGTTTGTCGACTGCGCGGTACAGATAGACATGATCCCACTCCATGCCTTTGGCGGAGTGAGCGGTGGTGAGGATTATGGCATTATCGCTCTTGCCGTAAGTGGGTTCAGGTAATCTGAGGTTGTTCTGTTCCATTAAGCCAAAGTTATCTAGGAAACCCGCGAGATTGAGAGTAGGACTCTGACGTGTCATTTTTTTGACTTCGTCAAAAAGAGCGTTAAGACGAGAAACGTGATGATGAGAGTCGGGCTGCCCGAGAGCCCAGGCAAGGTATCCTGATTCGTTGAGAATAAGCTCAAAAGTCTCGGGGAAAGTGTGGTGAGAATCTAGTCTACTAAAGCGAGTGAGGTTACTGAGTGTGGTGTCAATTGCGGGGCGAGTCTCGAGCGTAAGTGAGTCAAGAAGTTGAGAGTCTGAGATCGTGTCAAAAAGAGAGAGCTTACTACTAGCGGCCAGGCGCACAACACGGAGAATATCCAAGGGAGCAATCGCAAAGATGTCATGGTGGAGGAGAGTAAAGAGATCCTCGTCCTCCTGATTGTGACGGAGAGAGTCAATGACGCGAAATAGTCGGACGAGATTCTGGATAGTGAGATCGTGGATAGCGTTGGCGCCTCTGCTAATTGAGTAGTCGATGTCGTACCTGGCGAGCGCGTCGGCAATGACACTAGCCTCTTTGTTAGTGCGATAGATGACTGCGATATCACTAGGAGAGATACCGGTCGCAATTTTCTCTTGAATATCTTGGGCCAGGAAGATCAGTTCTGCTGTACCACTACCGAGGGAGGCAAGGCGCAGGGGCTCGCTCTCTTTGAGTTGTGAAACCAGATGCGACTCCAGGCCAGGCACGACGTCGTTGATCCTGAGCTGGTTGTGAGAAATAAGAGAGTCGGCAGAGTCGAGGATGTGCTGACCGCTACGATAGTTGCTGGTGAGAGTGATGACGAGCGCGCGGGGGAAGTTTTTGACGAAACCGAGCTGGTTCTCGATCGAGGCTCCGGAAAATCTGTAAACACATTGATCGGGATCGCCGACTACAAAAATATTGGCTTCTTGACCCCAAAAACTAGCAAGGAGGAGAAGGAGCTCGTTCTGGGCCGTGTTGGTGTCCTGATACTCATCAACTAGCAAGTACTGGAAGCGTTCCTGGAGTGAGAGGAGGAAGTCGGGATGAGTGCGTAGAGCAACTACTGTAGAGTTGATCATGTCGTCATAGTCAAAGCGATGTGAGCGCGCTAGCTCCTGCTGATAAGCGCGGTAAAGAGTGAGGAGTTCCCTGTTTTTGCCGAGTTCTCTCGTGCGCGAGTTGCGCTCGGTTTTGGTCATAGTATCCGAGTCATCTTCTTCTAAATTGTCCCTTTCCTGATCAAGCAAACTGGAGAACTCATCAATACTAATCCCCTCTCGCTTGAGGTCAGAGAGCGCGTTAATGATCGCGCTGGTGTAGTGATGAGGTGCGCCGACTGGACGAATAAGGGCGAGATCTGAGTCATCGATGAGCTTGTGAATGAGCTGGAGACGCTCTAGATCAGAAAGAGGCTCTGCAGAAGGATCGAGAGAGAAAAAGTCGGGACTATTCCTGATAATCTCATCACAAAAACTATGAAAGGTGCTGATGTTGATGTGGTAGGCGGGAGTACCGATCAAGCTAACGAGTCTTTCTCGCATGGCGCGTGCTCCTGAGTCGGTAAAGGTGAGGGCGAGAATGTTGTCTGGATTGGTGTCGGTCTTGTCCAGGATGTTGGCAATGCGAAGGGCGATGGTCTGGGTCTTGCCAGTACCGGGACCAGCAACGACCATGACTGGGCCGTCGATCTGATCGACGGCAGTTTTTTGTTCCTTATTGAGTTGATCGTAAGCTTGTTTGAAATTTGTCATACTAATAGTATAGTGATTCGAATCATTAGATTATTAAGTTAGTTTGTTTTTGTCTGGAAGAGTGGAGTCAGGAAGAGAGTGGGTGGTGTCTAGCTTGTGGCCAATACTAGTGATGTTTTTTTCTAGTTCTGAGAACTTGTTGGTGGCGTTGTTGAGATGGGAGCCCAGAGTGGAGAGTGTAGTCTCCGTGGCCTCGTAATCCTTACTGATGGCGCGCATAAGCTGGAAGACCTCCTTAGCCTTAGTCTCTATTTTGCGACCCTCAAATGAGAGGAGGATGGTCTGAAGTGAGGCGTAGAGGGTGTTGGGCGAGACTGGATATACACGGCGAGTGCGAGCATACTCCATAAGTTCGTCAGCGCTAGCAATCTCGTAAAAAACTGATTCGGAGGGAATATACATGAGAGCGAAGTCGAGAGTGTTCTCGGCAGGCAAGATATATTTGCCACTGATCGCGCGAACGTGCGATTTGATGTCACGGAAGAAGGCGCGCTTGAGTGGAGGTTGATCTGAAGTATTAGCTCCTCTCATTTTCTGAAAGTTTTCCATGGGGAATTTGGAGTCGATGGGGAGAAGTCCAGCATCAGTCTTAATCACCAAGTCGACTTTTTCGCCTGACTTGAAGGTGTGTTGGAGTGAAAAAGAGCTCGTGGGAAACATCTGAGCGACAAGATCCTTGAGCACCATCTCGCCAATATTACCTCTAAGCTTGGGAGAACGGAGAAACTGATGGAGCTCCTGCATAGAGCGACTCACCTCCGAGAAGGCGCCGGCCTCTTTTTTTAGGTCGGCAATGACTTGGGTAGCGTGAATTAGTCTATCTTGGATATCGTGATTGTTCTGGGTGAGAGAACTGTTGACCGAGTTCTTGGTGGAGTCGATCGAGTCCCTGAGAAGATGGAGATCTTGCTTGAACATGTAATATAGCAAGAAAAATCCGATGATCATAAGCCCTGCAATGACTAGAAGCGTGAGTGAATCCATAATCACATTCTATCACCATGTATACTCGTTAATAATCCCCCTTCGCCCTTTGGGCTACGGAGGGACTGCACATATTTTTATAAATAGAAAAGAGTGTTTGTGAAATGGATTCTAAGGATACTATCTCTGGTGCTGTGCTGGGGAAGTGTGGTGGCAATTATCATGTATGTGGATCCTGATAAAGTGCGTGATGTTGGCATTGCGGGACTGTATCTACCGATTGTTGCGAGCATAGGTATCTCTAGTTGGTACAGCATGCTGCTAGCGACTAAGTCCATCAAGTACGCGAGTGCGCTCACCCTAATCGTGTTAGCAGCACTGATCATGATGATTTTCCAGGTAATGAATGTGCTGATTGCGGTTGCCCTGATAGGAATGCTGGTGTTTTTAGGCTTGACTTTCTTTGGGCAAAGTTGATATTGTAGAGACATGGTAAATAAAATGAGTAAAAGTATTGAGAATCAGGTATACAAAATACTCTACCAAGTAATGGCTGACATGAAGAGTGAAGAAGAGATGGAAATCCTTCTTAAATCTTTGCTAACTGAAAGTGAGTTATTGGCAGTATCGAAGCGTTTGGCAATTGCAGTTTTCTTGGATAAGGGACAGAGTTATGACAGGATCAAGGATATTCTCAAGGTAAGCTCGGCGACGATTGCCTCAGTATCTGAATCGATGGGAGAGCAAGGGATCCAAAAAGCAATCCTGAAGGTCAAGGCAGAGGAGTGGGCGGATATGTGGAGTATCAAGATCTCCAGGGCGCTTGAAAAGCTGTTAAAATAAAGGAATGACAAGTAAGTTTTACCTGACGACGACGTTGCCGTACGTGAACGCGAAGCCGCATATTGGGTTTGCCCTAGAGATTATCCAGACTGACGTGCTCGCGCGACACCACGCAAACCTTGGAGAAGAAGTTTTTTTTAATACAGGTACAGATGAGCACGGCAAAAAAATCTATGAGAAAGCTCTAGAGAGTAAGCAAGATCCGCAGGAGTATGTGGATGAGTATGCCGAGAAGTTTGATGACCTCAAGAAAGCACTCAACCTTTCTTACAATAATTTTATTCGTACGACTGACAAGAATCACGTCCTGGCAGCACAAGAAATCTGGAAAAGATGCAACGAGAATGGATATATCGAGAAGAAAATTTATAAGACCAAGTACTGCGTGGGGTGTGAGCTTGAGAAGACTGATAGTGATTTAATTGAAGGCAAGTGTGAGTTTCACCCAACACGTGAGATAGAACTGATTGATGAGGAGAATTATTTCTTTTTGTTCTCCAAGCTAGAAAGACAACTACTAGAGCTATATGCAGATAACCCCGAATTTGTGGTGCCTGCCAATAGGCAGAAGGAAATTGAGAATTTTGTGAAGTCAGGGCTGTCAGACTTTTCGATCTCAAGACTTAAGGAAAAAATGCCATGGGGGATAGAGGTGCCCAATGACCCAGATCATGTGATGTATGTGTGGTTTGATGCGCTAACTAACTACATCTCTGCGTTGGGATGGCCAGACGATATGAATAAGTTTGAGAGTTATTGGGGAACAAATGAAATACCAAATGCTGTGCAGATTGCTGGCAAGGATAACCTGAGACAGCAGAGTGCAATGTGGCAAGCAATGCTACTAGCTGCAGAACTACCAGTGAGCCGTCAGATCATGATCCATGGGTTTATCACTAGTGACGGACAGAAGATGAGTAAGTCAATTGGGAACGTAATTGACCCGATGGAGTATGTGGAGAAATATGGCACAGATGCGCTCAGATACTATTTGCTAGCAAAAATTAATCCTTTTGATGATTCTGATTTTACGAAGGATAAGTTTGAGACTGTGTATAAGGCTGATCTCCAGAATGGACTAGGGAATCTGGTGGCAAGGGTTGCGGGGTTATCACAGGATGGCAAATGGCAAATGGCAAATGGCAAACAGGAGATTAGTGAGGACGTAAAAGAAAAAATAGAGGAATATAGATTTGACCTGGCACTAGCAAAAATCTGGGAGAGAGTGCGAGGTGCAGACAAGATAATCAGTGAGAACAAAATCTGGACATTGGAGAATACGGCGAAACAACCCTTTCTTGATGATCTGGTCTCAGTGATCAGGCAAATTGGAGTGGATCTAGCACCATTTATGCCGGTTACTGCAAGTAAGATCACGAAGTGTTATCAAGGAGAGAAAATCCTCAAAGAAAATCTATTTCCCAGATTAGGGATATAGGGAGATAGTACATAGGGAGATGGGAACAAGTATGCTGATTGATACGCATTGCCACCTAACAGATGAGCGGTATAGTGCGGATGTTGAGCAGGTGATCAGACGAGCGAGCGTAAATGGAGTGGACAAGATGCTCTGCCCAGGAACAAGTGTGCAAGATAGTGAACAAGTAATCAAACTTGCAAGAAAATACCCTGAAATAGTTTACGCGGCAGTTGGAATACATCCAGAGGAGATAATCGAGGATAAAAGTTCCGATCACTCGCTAAAGCAAGGATCGGAACTAAGAAAACTATTCGAGAGTAATCGAGAATACATAGTGGCAGTGGGAGAGGTAGGGACAGACAGGAATACTGAAAAACTAATTTCGCGAATGAGTGAACAGAAAGAGATGTTTCGTGTGCAGTGCGAGATCGCGCTTGAGTATGACCTGCCTGTCGTGGTGCATACCAGAGATAGTATGCAAGAAACGCTGGAAGTGCTCGACCAGTTGCCCAGTATGCCCAGAGGCCATTTTCATTGCTGGTCAGATTCTGATGAGGCATTGGACGCTGTGCTAGCGAGAGGATTCTATGTCGGGTTCTGCGGGAATGTCACTTACAAGAATAACGAAAAGTTACGAGAACAAGCTAAGCGAGTCCCGGGTGATCGACTACTCTTGGAGACTGATTCTCCCTATTTACCGCCTATGGGCAAGCGTGGGGAGCGAAATGAGCCTGGAAATGTTAAAATAACGGCTACCGTGATTGCTGAGACTAGAGGGATAGGTGTCGAGGAGGTTGCGGAGATCACATCACACAACGCTAACAAGCTATATGGAATCTGATTATGAAAAAACTACGCAAGTGGGTGCGAAGACATCCAGTTAGAACACAGCGATTTTTGGAGATCTTGCCGGGGAGTGTAAGCTGGTTTCTAATCCTGTTCCCTATCTGGGGATCTCTTGTAGTACCAGAGTTTGTAGCTTACTACATTATTGCTTTTTCTGTGTACTGGTTTTACCGGTCAAGCATCACGGCGATACTGGCAGCTCTAGGTTACTTTAAGCTCAAGAGCTACCAAGTTTATGACTGGATGGGAGACGTGAGGGGATTCCCTGACTGGAAACAGGTTAACCATATCATCGTGATCCCGACATATATGGAGCCAGTGACGACCCTAAGAAGAACGCTCAAGCACCTTGCAGAACAAACATTCCCTGTTAAGAATCTTCATGTAATGCTGTCTTTTGAGGATCGTGAGGGTAAAGAAGCAAAGACAAAAGCCGCGAAGTTAGAAAAAGAGTTTGCGGGAGTTTTTGGAAACTTGTGGGCAACTCACCACCCCGACTTGCCAGGTGAGGTGAAGGGCAAGTCATCCAACACGAGCTGGGGGGCAAAAGAAGCTAAAAGAATGTTAATTGATGAGCAGGGAGTTGATATTAAGCACACCACGATTACGAGTGAAGATGCAGATGCGCTTATGCATCCATCCTACTTTGCGTGTTTGAGTTATCATTTTTTGGATGATCCAGACAGGTATCACAAGATCTGGCAAGGAATACTGCTGTTTTATAACAACATCTGGAAAGTACCGATGCCAGTGCGCGTGTTCTCGTCGCTTGCCTCTGTGATGTCTTTGTATATGGTGACGCGCAAAGATAGATTGATTAATTTTTCGACTTACTCAGTATCTCTACTTATGATTGATGAGATTGGATATTGGGATACAGATGTAATCCCGGAAGACTGGCGACTTTTCTTTAAGGCGTTTTTTGCTCGAGAAGGAAAAGTGATTGTGGAACCCATCTTTCTGCCGATTAATGCTGACGCGGCGGAGGCAGAAGGAACGATGAAAACACTGGTTAACCAATATGAGCAGGTTAAGAGGTGGGCATGGGGAGTATCTGACACTCCATATGTGATCAAGAAATGGCTGATGAGCGACGATGTTCCATTCTGGGAAAAAACGATTCGCGTGCTTAGAGTTATTGAAGATCATTTCTTGTGGCCAGTGAATTGGTTTGCGATTACGATTGGAGCATTGATGCCACCACTGCTGAATGACAAATTCTCAAGAACGATTATTGGTAAGACCCTGCCTCAAGTAACCAGCGGAATCCTAACGCTATGCTTGATGGCAATGGGGGTAATCCTAATCATAAACTTTCGGTTGCGGCCCAAACGAGTGGGGAGAAGTATTCCCCTACTCTCACCTCTGTGGGAGCTGGTGGAGTTTATCACGATGCCGGTAGTTGGATTCTTTTTTACCGCGCTCCCTGGCTTAGATGCGCACACAAGGTTGATGCTCGGGAAATATCTAGAATACAGAGTGACTGAGAAGGTGGCGCCAGAGGATGTTCAACAACCATGATTATGAAATGCATGTTTAGGTAGTGTAAGATAAAAGCATGCGGAAATTGATTGCTAGATCTGAAAAGTGGTGTAATAAGAGAGAGTGGCTGATTTTCCTGATTTTACTTCTGATTACGCTACGACTGCCGAGCTTATTTACGCCACATTACTACGGGGATGAGGAGATCTACTTTGTGATGGGGAGAGCGTGGAGAATGGGAGTGCCGATGTATGAGATGATGTTTGACCATAAGCCACCTCTCATTTACATCATGGCGGGTGTGTTTAACACGGTGTATTTGTTTAGGGCTGCTCTGATGGGATGGATGATCCTACACACAATCTTTTTCTGGAAATTGGCCAAGTTAATTTTTGCTAAATCTAAGAAATATCTGGTCTATATTAGTAGTCTCTTGTTTGTGATCCTGAACAGCTTGCCGGCAGTTGAGGGGAATATCGTGAACGCGGAATTAATGATGATGATGCCGATCACACTATCACTCCTACTGATCTATAAGGCCAAGCCTAATGAGTGGCAGAGATATCTAGTTGCTGGATTAGTGGCTGGGATTGGATGGCTGTTTAAGGTGCCGGTGATGTTTGATGTGGCAGCGATCACGCTGTACATGTTCGTTTTCCGTAAGAAAAACCTTAAGGAAGGAATAATTGCTTTGTTTTCGAAATCGTCAATCGCATATGTAGCGGGTTTTGCGCTCCCTCTCTTGGCAACGTTTGCGTATTACTATCTCAAGGGTCATGGGGAGAGTTATCTAGCGACTGTGTTTTCGGTGAACCTCTCATATGTAAGCTCATGGGAGACAAGTGCATGGGCATTTAATCCGTTTAAGAGCAGTCTAGTAGTGCGAGGGATGATCCTGGGAGTGTTTACCCTTCTTTTATATATTGCCAGAAAGAAGATTGATACCAGGATAGTCTTGGTACTACTATGGCTTGGATTCTCGTTTTTTGGTGCGCTGTTGTCATCTAGACCTTACCCACACTATTTATTACAACCGATTGTACCCCTGACTCTGATGCTGCCGATGATCTTTACGGTAGAGTCAATCTGGGGCTGGATGATGATCGGGTATTTGTCAATCTGGGGAGTGGTAGTGAACAAACAGATTGGGTTCTGGTGGTATCCAAATGCACCACTTTACGTGAATTTTTCTGAGTTTGTGACAGGGAAGATCACTAAACAGGAATACCTGGAGACTTTTGACGGGGCAAAGAGAAATTATAAAATAGGCAATTATCTAAAAGAGAGAATGACCAATGACGAGAAGTTATATGTCTGGGGAAGTGACGCGGCAATCTACAATATTACGAAGAAGCTCCCTGCTGGTGGGAAGTATATTGTGAACTTCCATGTGCATGACTTGCAAAAACACGAGTATGTGATGGATAACTTGCGAGAGAACTCTCCCTCATTTATTGTGGTGCTCCCAAACACAACTGAGTTCCCGCAGCTAGATGAACTGCTTGAGAGAGAGTATCTAGAGACAATTGAGGTTGAGGGAGCGAAAGTTTACCGACGAGCCAGTGAGGTATTAGGTAGACAAGTGGATATATCCCACGTTGACTCCAGATAGTTCTATGTCTAGGCTTATTCAGCCATATGTCACTTCTGGTAGCAATGAGGGATTATATGAATATTAGATAAATTAATGGAATATAAAGTAGAATATTAGGATGAGTAAGAGACAGTTCCGAATAAACGTAGATCCACAAAGTCTGATCCCCAATGATTCTGTACGAAAATATTATTTTGCTAGTCTCGCACTGACTATGTTAATCGCTGGATTGATTATGATCTTTTGGAAAAGCTTACCTAGATCTGTACCGCTGTTTTTTACTGAGCCGTGGGGAGTAACTCGACTGGCTCCGAGAGTATATCTGTTTTTGCTCCCAATAATTTCACTATTAGTTATGATCACGAATATTATAGTTGGGAAGACGATGGATATTGAGGATCAGAAAATTCTTATTTATTCTCTTGGAATAGGATCTTTAACTGTGACAGTTACACTTGCTCTTGGGTTACTGGGAATTATCCAGTCAATTATATGAGGTCGCAGCTAGTAATCCTGCCATTTCTACTATCGATGATGATGTCGGCGGCAGTGACGTACCTGACGATCCTGGTCTACCGTGGCCTTGGGCTAGTTGATAAATCTACGAAAGAGAATCATCCTAAGCATATTCATACCAAGCCAGTTCCCAGAGGTGGAGGAATCGGAGTTTTTGTGGGAATGTTTTTTTCCGTGGCGATGTTTCTTACGCTTGATCCACACATCGCAGCAATAATGTTGGGAGGATTGATCCTGCTAATTATGGGGATATTAGATGATATTCTAGACCTCTCTCCTTATATCAGACTGGGGATGGGAGTGGTCGCAGCAGTAATAGTGGTAAGAAGTGGGATCGGAATCCAGTTTGTGAGTAATCCAGCTGGAGGAGTAATCCAGTTTAGTGAGATGAAGTGGCTAGCGGATCTATTGGCAGTACTATGGATCGTATGGGCAATGAATTTTGTGAATATGGGGGCGAAAGGTCTGGATGGCCAACTCCCAGGGGTGGTCGTGATTGCTGGAATCGTGATGGGAATCCTGTCATTTAGATTTAGTAATGATGTGACGGCATGGCCCTCGGCGTATCTGTCTTTTGCGCTCGCGGGAGGATATTTGGGGCTATTGTTTTTTAATGCTTACCCACAAAAGATTATGCCAGGATGGGGCGGTGGGGCGCTGGCGGGATATTTTCTTGCCGTCTTGGCAATATTATCCGGGGCAAAGGTGGCGACGGCACTGATTGTGTTGGGTGTTCCACTAATGGATGTTGTGTATGCGATCGTGCGAAGAATCTGGTCAGGGAAAAACCCGGTATGGGGAGATGATCAACACCTGCATCACCGGCTCCTGAGAATTGGTTGGAGCAAACGAAAGATTGCTGGTTTCTACTGGCTAGTAACTGCGCTACTTGGTGCGGCTGCCCTGTCCTTGAATAGCCAGATGAAGATCTATACAATCGTCTTAATAGGAGTAGTTGTGGGAGGATTTTTGATATGGGCCAGTTATGGTTTGCCTTCAAGTCTGCGCGCCCAGCGCAGTGGATAAAAAATATTGTTGTTTTTGCGCCGATAGTCTTTTCTGGTTTTTTGTTTGTGCCGGGTTCATTGACACGGGTAATCTGGGCGTTTGGGTTGTTTTGTGCGCTAAGTAGCTCAGTTTATATCCTGAATGACTTGATTGATATTGAGAGTGATAGGGAACATCCATTTAAGAAAAAACGACCGATTGCGAGTGGGAAACTAAGTTTTGCTGGGGCGATCACGGTGTTTGTGATACTTGGGATGGGCTCACTGACTTTGGGATATCTGACATCTAGCTTTGTGTTTTTCTCGATGCTGACCTACTTTGCCATGAATGTCTTGTATTCTCTGTGGTGGAAAAGAGTAGCAATCCTGGATGTATTTGTGATTGCGGCGGGATTTGTGATCCGCGTCTATACCGGGTCATTTGTGATTAATGTACATATGGATGTGTGGTTTCTTCTGACTGTGGTCTCGGCCTCTCTGTTTCTGGCTGTTGGAAAGAGAAGGAGTGAGATGACGCTTCTTGCAGGAACTAAAGGCGGAGCACTCAAGAAGAGGAAAAGCTTGACGCAGTATACGCCGGCTCTGTTGGACGCCTATACCTCGATGTTTGCCAATACCACATGGCTCACTTATGCACTGTTCTCTTTTTTGCACCCAACTTTCCAGCCAGAGGGGAAAGTGCTAACTTTATTTGCGCTTTTGCCCAGAACTTTGATTGTGGACAAATGGCTGATGGGGACGGTCCCGCTAGTTATCTACGGAGTGATGCGGTATATGCAGCTTATTTATGAGAAGAATGAGGGGGAGAGTCCACATAAGGTGCTAATGTCTGACAAGACTCTATTATCTGTTGTGGGAATATGGGGTGGACTTGTGGTGATGATTTTGTATTTTTTGTGAATACCCAATAGGGTCCTGTCCTTTTGGGCTACTTTTCGGGCTTGAAGCCTCGAATCCTGTAAGGACAGACCCTCTGACAGCTATCTGTTTTCATCCATTGGGAATTGCAGTCTGAATACCACTGAATTATTTTACGAGAGTCGCGTATTTGGCTGAGAGCCAGCCTTCTTGCTCCTCGAACTCGACCTGATGCCAGCCTGTGTCTGAGGTTTCTCCTAGATAGGGGAGCGTCTCACCTACATCTGCTTTGCCAAGCTCTTCGCCAGAAGAAGAGGGTTCTTGGCGTACTCTGAGCCAGCCGGTGCCCGTTTCCTGGATGATGACGTGGGGTGTCAGCGTGTCGGCGTCTCGGTTAGTCAGTGAATCAGTAGATTCAGTGGGAGAGGAGGAGGCAGACGTGCTGGCAGGTGGTGGGCTAGTGAGCAAGATCTCGTCGGAAGCTAGTTTGATGTTGACCAAAAGATTATATCCTTTGACAACGTTAACTGAGAGGTCAAGTGGTTTGTATCCGGGGGAGGTGAGTGAGAGCTGGTGTGAGCCTGGAGTAGAGTCTAGCTTGGCAACTGGAGTGTAACCAGTGGGCTTGCCATCGATGTTGAGATTGACTGTGTCAGGATCGGAGATAACAGAGATAAATGTCTCATCTCCTGGTTCAGGCCTAAGCTCGAGAATGTAACTACTGGAGTCAGTTTCTGCCTCGGCAAAACTCTTGCTAATAATGGTTGTGACCTCTGGTTTGAGGGTAAGTTGTGTTTCCCAGATGGCGAGATTACTTGTTTGATCCTGGGGGACTAGTCTAATCTGGTACTGACCAGGGGTTAGGTCGGCGGCAGAGTAGGGGGTGGTACCTACCTCTTCACCACTCAGAAAGACAGTTGCTGGGGGAGTCGAAGCAATCTCGATTCCGGCGGGTTTTTTGAGAAATGGATTACGAATTGTGCAGCCACCCAAGAGAACAGAGGAGGCGAGAATCAATAATATTTTTTTCATGTATTTATCCTACCATGGCCTAGGGCAAACCCCCTACCCTGCTGAAGTGATTTTTTCTTGGGGTATAATGAAGAGATTGGTCGGGTACCGAAGTGGTCTAACGGCGGGGACTGCAAATCCCTCGATTCGTGGGTTCGAATCCCATCCCGACCTCCATTTTGTTGACACTATTGACTTCGGGTGTTGTTTGGGTCATACTAGATTTGTGAGCAGAGATCAGAGGGGTGGACACAATCGAAAAAAGATTAATGAAGATTTTTTTAAAGAATGGTCATCAGAGATGGCGTATGTCTTGGGATTTATGTTTGCAGATGGGTCACTAATTGACTCAAATCAGTCGAGTAGAACGTATTATCTTGCTTTTTCAAACACTGACTACAAACTCTTAGAAAAAATTCGCTCTGCGTTGGATTCTAACCATAGAATATATGTTAGACCAGCTCATATTATGAAGCATAAGAAGAAAAAATATGCTTGCAAGGAAGGATATGTACTGAGAATAGGGAATAAGAATATGTATTCTGATTTGATATCTCTTGGAATGAGCTCTCGTAAATCGAGATCAATGAAGTTTCCAGATATCCCAGATGAGTATTTTTATGTTTTCCTCCGAGGATACTTTGATGGTGATGGATGTATTAATACTTATCTGAAGAGTGGTAGAAATTACTACATATTATCCCTGATATTTACTAGCGCAAGCGAGTGTTTTCTAGCTGAATTATCAGCTAAGCTTGCCCATCTTTTGAAAAAATGCAACAAAAATTATTATAATTCAATGGGAGCATATAACCTTATATATCGAGGTAAAGATGCGCTGTTAATATTAGAGAAAATCTATGAGAATATAGATTCTGCTCCATATATGTTTAGGAAATATGATAAATATCTTGATTATGTTAATAATTTAGTTGGCCCTCGTCTCCAATTGTGGTTGGATCGTCGTGACCTGGATAAACAAGGGTCTCTGGTGGGAGCTTGAGGAGAAGTTTGAGAGAGTCTTTGAGTGCGTCGGGATCTGAGTAGCTGAGATCTGTCCTGCCGACTGCATTCTTAAAAAGCGTGTCGCCAGAGAATAAGATCCCCTCACCTGGCAAGTAATATGAAACAGAGCCTGGAGTGTGGCCGGGAGTATGAATAACAGTTAGGTGAGACAGCAAGGACTCTCCTCCCGCCTTTGGCGTCCCAACTTGGCCCTTGGCCAGGTCTCCTGTCGAGGAGAGTGCTTTTGCCTCTGGAGGTGGATCGGGAGAGTACCCCTCCCCGACCCAGTGTTTGGCACTTGCGACTGCTCTCTTGTAGAGAAACTTATCAGCAACGTGCAAATAGATGGGAACTGTGGGGAAGTTGAGGTGGAGTGGGAGGAGACCCAAGATGTGATCAAAGTGCCCGTGGGTAAGGAGTATGGCGCGGAGCGTAAGACTCCTCTTGTGAAGCTGATTGCTAAGAAAGTCCCCTTCTTCTCCCGGATCAATCAGAATGGCAGAGTTGTCCTCTAAATTCTCGAGTAAATAAGTGTTGCAGGCAAGTGGTCCGACTGGAAAACAAGAAACCTCGAGTCCTTTAAGGACAGACCCAGTCATTAGACGTTGGCAATGTCGATGACTGTCTCGACCAGGCGATTGGCGTATCCCCATTCATTGTCATACCAAGAGAAGATCTTGACTAGATTAGAGTCGATGACTTTGGTGAGTGCGAGGTCGATAATGGATGATTCGCGGCGACCAATAATGTCTGAGGAGACAAGTGGTTCGTTGGTAACTGCCATGATTCCCTTCCACCTATCAGACTTAGACTCCTCGGAGAGAATTGCGTTGACCTCCTGGACTGAAGTAGTTTTACCCACTAAGAAGGTGAAGTCGGTGAGTGAGCCCGTGATAGTGGGAACACGAAGTGAGATCCCGTCGAGAAGCCCCTTGAGTTCGGGGATAACATCAGTGGTGGCAGTTGCTGCACCAGTTGTGGTGGGAATGATGTTGTGGGCGGCTGCGCGAGCGCGACGTAGATCGCGGTGAGAGCCGTCCTGGAGGTTCTGATCATCAGTGTAGCTATGGATGGTGGTCAGGCAGGCCTTTTGC
>Ga0257125_1001082_pt1 | contig 29934 bp, 30 predicted proteins | sample SI106_200metaG_FD_190183 | JGI IMG/M metagenome (GOLD analysis project Ga0257125, IMG submission 190183) | Marine microbial communities from Saanich Inlet, British Columbia, Canada - SI106_200 | ecosystem: Environmental > Aquatic > Marine > Inlet | place: Canada: British Columbia | collected... | reverse complement strand
CTGATGTGAGCAACTAAGTAGCGGGGGAAAGCCTTCTGTGCGAGAATGGGCCCTCCGGAAAGCTCGTCGGAGCACAGAAGGCTTTCCCCCGCGGCCCAAGTATAAGTCCTTTATATGGTTATCAAGTTTGCTGTTGACTGTTTTGCAATGAAACGACATATAAGCAGTTTATTTAAATGATGAAAAGAGGATATCCGATAAGCCCAAACTTGAAAGTGGTTTTAAAGATATAGAAAAGAGGCCAACTAACAGTCAAAAGCAGACTTGACCCCATTCCAACACCGCTGTGGTAAACCCCTGCAACCAGTGAACTTGGCGTTGTACGAAAGCCAGAGAGTCCTATACTTCGCTAATGTCCTGAGGTATAATGGGAGCAAACGAGAAAACGGGCAGGAATTCGGGAAACAGATAGAAGGAATACACAATGACAAAAGTTGCTATTTCAATCCCCGTTGATGGCGAGACTGCACGTGCATATCATACGGCATCACCGGATTACCGAAAGAAGATTCAAGTTCTTCTCCAATTGCGGCTGCGCGAACTGGCTGAACTGCCGACACGTTCACTTGCTGATATTATGGACGACATCGGAGCCAAGGCCGAGGCACGAGGCTTAACCCCTGACATCATGAGCGATCTTCTCCATGACAAGTGATCCTCGCTTCGTCTTGGATACCGGTGTTCTTGTCAGCGCGGTCCTATTGCCACGATCAGTCCCACGGCAAGCTATGGATTTTGCATTTGCCCATGGGATTGTTCTGGCATCTGCTGATACCATCAGCGAATTGGATGAAGTGCTTCGTCGTCCCAAATTTAATCGTTACCTGCGAGAAGAGGAACGACTCTTGTTCTCGGCAGCTTTCATTCGTGACGCCAAAATCGTGGATATCACAGAAAGAGTGGCAGAATGCCGTGATCCCAAGGACGATAGGTTCCTCGAACTGGCAGTAAGCGCTAATGCCGCCTGCATAGTCAGCGCTGACAGCGATTTATTGGTTCTCAATCCATTCCGTGGAGTAGCCATCCTGACCCCACAGGAATTTATAAGTTTGGTCTAAAGAAAAGTCGCCCAACCAAACACTTCACCGGACCCCTGGACGCGATGGGGTAAATGGCGACGTAAGGTGCAGGAGGTCGGTGAGCTTGTCGTTGCGCCCGGATAAAATGACAAACACAAATCAATTCTATGCAGGGCTCACTCCATTTTACCACCTAATCTATCCGGATTGGGACAAGAGCATCCGGTACCAAGCCGGTATGCTTGACGCTGTGATTCGTGAATTTTGGGGTGATGACGCCTTATCGGTTCTTGATGTTTCCTGCGGCATCGGAACGCAAGCGCTTGGCCTATCCAGCAGAGGTTATCATGTAGCTGCATCTGACCTGTCGTTCGAAGAGGTGGAACGGGCAAAACAGGAAGCAACCTAGCGTGATTAATCCATTACCTTCTCGGTGGCAGACATTTGTCAGGTCTTCGACCATCACGCACATCAGTTTGATATTGTGATATCGTGCGGCAATTCAGTCCCTCACCTTCTTTCGGATAAGGATATTCTCGCTTCCTTTCGACAGCTTTATCAATGTACACGCCCAGGGGGCGGTTGCATTATCACCGTTCGGGATTACGAGAAGGAGGATTTCTCAAAGCAACAGGTTAAACCCTATGGTATTCGGGAAGTCAACGGCATCCGTTGGTTGCTCTGGCAGGTTTGGGACCCTCATCCACCAACATACGATGTGACCCTCTATTTTGCGGAGGATCGTGGCGGGGCAGAGTGCCGAACACACATAATGAGGTCCAAGTACTATGCCGTAAGCATCCCTTCGCTCATGAAAATGATGAGATATTCAGGCTTCGATGATGTCATCAGATTAGATGACAGGTTTTTTCAGCCTATTATAGTCGGTACGAAAAGGCGCATTGCATCACCGGACAGCAAGAAGTGCGGTGGAGTTGTGGGATGGGACCAGGCCAAACCAACAAATTGATAATAAATTAGAAACGCTTTAATTGGATACTTAATAGTAAAAAATTAAGATGCGACCCCATTTTCATACGCCATTCCCAGAAGCAGTAAAGAACATCCCTTATGTTGCGACCTCGTCTACGGGACTCCAAACTTTACAATCATCTCTTTGGCTGTTATGCTGCTAACATGATTAGAAGCTTCCGGCATAAAGGGCTCTCTCGACTCTTTAAGAAAAATGATCCGAGCGGTGTTCGAGCTGATCTAGTTAACAGGTGTCGGAGTCGGTTAATGGTTCTTCATGAAGCAGAAAACTTGACGGATATGCATATCCCCGGCTTTGATTTCCATGGATTACAGGGAAAACCAAAACGTTACAGTGTGCATGTAAACGGGCCCTGGTGCATCACATTTGAGTGGGCCGGCAACGACGTCCGGCGTGTGGACCTTGTCCAATATCATTAATGTCATAAAGCATTGGTTTGCCACAAAGTGTACAAGGCTGAGTGGGAGGGAGCGAAAGGTTTATAAGGAGAGAGAAATGCCTAAAGAGTTATTGGTGACGGAGGAACCGGCTATGACACCGGTACATCCGGGAAAGATCATTAAGGATGATGTTCTTCCTGCACTGGGAATATCTGCCAGTGAAGCGGCGCAACAGCTCGGAATATCTCGGCAGATGTTGCAGCGGATTATGACAGGGGCACGTTCGATAACACCGGAGATAGCGGTAAGGCTTGGAAAGTTCTGCGGCAACGGCCCGGGGATATGGCTCCGGCTGCAACAAGCCTATGACCTGTGGAAAGCCCGATCGCGATTAGGGGATGAGATTGACAAGATCCCTACTTATCATCTCGTCGGCGATGCGTGATCCGAATTTCCCATGGTATCCGGGTCCCTGCATGGGAACGCATGCCTTAACGTTACAATTCGGACCTGCATGACCCCTGTTTTTCATATTGCTTTTTAGCGAAAACCCTTGATTTCATTCTCTCATACGCCAGCTCCATCAGAGGTTCCAGGTTGATAATATCCGCATTGTTATAGCTGATAAGGGTTTTCAGCGCTTTTTCATCGCCCCGCCGGTATTTCCGCCATAGCCTGACCGCTTCAAAGCCGTCCACCCCCTCAATGTCGTCACCTCGGGCGATGCCGAGATCTTTCTCAATTTTTTTGAGGCCTCCCTCATAGCCCAGTTTTTTGAGCACAAACCGAAGGTCGATATGCCCTTTGGGCAATGAAATTCCCGGGAAACTGCCCTGGATAAAGGGGAGGTCAAAGCAGGCGCCGTTAAAGGTAATTACGAGATCATAGTCAGCCACGGCTACTTCAAATGCGTCGAGATTTTTACCGTTTATAAAAGTCTGGACATTGGCGCCGTCATAAAGTCCGATGACGGTGATGTCGCTGGACCACTGATCATACCCGGTGGTTTCAATATCCAGATAGACGGCCCGGTGTTTGAAGGCATCAAAAAGACGCCACTTTTCCCCTGCGGGCAGTCTGTCATTAAAAAAACCGATATGGTCCCGGTGCGCCAGGGATGCTTCCAGATTCTCATGGATCAACCGGTCTTTTGCGTGGGATAAAACAGGCTTTTCATGATTTAAGAAATCGTGCCATCGGTAGATTCCCCGTCGCCAAAGGGTCTGTTCCGTTTTGGGACCAATCCCCGGTATGTGGATAAAGGTATGCTCAAGCATGGGGCGTAACCTTAATGTTTAAACATACCATCTTCATAAACCACAATATCTTTCCCGGACTTCAAATGGGCAGTGACGGTTTTGGATTCCGTGTTCACCAGGTCCCAGTGTAGCGCCGAATCGTTGAATCCCAATTCTTTTTTTGTTTCTTCCGTAAGGGTCGAGGGATCCCCGTCAAAGGTGTCCGAGTATGAAGCGCCCACGGCCAGGTGACAGTTGCCGCTGTCTCCGCCGAAGTTCTCATCGTAAAGGGTGCTGGCCATGAACCGGTCGATTTTACTAAAGCGCTTGTCCGTCAGGGAAAATTCGCCCACACGCCGGGCGCCCGCATCCATGTCCAACTGCTGTTGGGTGAAGGATTCCCCTTTTTCCGCTTTGATTTCGGATACAACGCCCTCATGGAATGTCAACTTGACCCCTTCCACATAATTTCCGCTTCTGAAAGAAGGCTGGTTGGCGAAATAGGTGCCTGTGGTGCCGCGCCAGTCCGGGGAGATAAAGAGTTCAAAGCTGGGGATGTTATGCCCGGAGATACCGATCCATTTTCGTTGATCCCCCGGCGTGATTTTTAGATCGATGTTTTCAGATGCCACATGGTAATATTGAACGTCCATGCTGTTCATCCACTTTTTGATATCCAAAGCGTCGTTGTAAACGGTCTCCCAAGCCTTGACCGGGTCGGGCTGGTCCAGATAACAGGCTTTTATGATCTGCTCCGTGTAATGTTCAAGGGTCAATTTGGCCTGTCGGGCCAATTCATCGGTGGGAACCAGGCAGAGGGTCCAGCCCAGTTCTCCTTTTTCCTCCCGCTTTCGCATGATGTCCCTTAGCGGTTTCATGGCCACGGCCACTTTTCCGATTCGTTTGGGGTCGATATCCGCCAGGTGGGTTAAGGAAGTGGGGGCATGGAGAAAGATTCTGCCGTTGAGGTTCTTAAACAGTTCCTCATCCCATGATCCCCTGAAGACCAATTGATGTTCATCTGATTTTTCATAAAAATCATGCTCCATGATTGTTGTTTTACCCGAACGCATGACCGGGTGAACCCCCATGTCCAGGAGTTTTCCGTGAAGAAACTCGGCCAGTTCCACCGCCGGGAGATCGAACTGTACCATGACCACGTCCCCCTTTTCAAAGGCGTCGGTCCTGGCTTTTTTGAGTCCCCACAGCAGGACATCGGCGTACATATCCATCTGCTTTTTTGTTAGCATAAATTATTCTCCTAAGTCTAAAATGATTCCAACATGCTTTCTCTGATTTCTTTTCCGGGGAGTTGGGACCGGATGGCGCCATGGATGTAAAACCCGAGGCCCAGGATGCGATCATCCGCCAGTGTGAGGATGACATACCCTTTCTCCAGCGCAAGATCAATGGGAATTTCACCTGTCAGGACCAGTGTTTTAAACTGTGTCATGTCCATCCGGAAGATATTCTTCGTGGCAAAGCGGCCGAAAGCCTGGATGAAACGGGTTGTGGGTTTTATAAACTGACCGACCTTTCGAAACGCCCTGAGCCCCACCTTCGAAACCTTGAGGTGTGCTCCGTTTTTAACCTGTTCGGATTTTCCAAGTATAAACCATCCCTTCTTTCTTTCAAAGAGATAGTATTCGTCGAGGATCGCTGAAGGGATTCCGAACCGTTCCAGCAGATAGGTTGAAACAGCCCGCCGGCTGTCATTTCCGGCCAATTCTGGCCATGAAGAAGCCCACCGAATTGACATGGTGGGGGTAAAACCGGGCTGTTCTGGTAAGGCGTTTGTCGTATTTTTCATGGTTCCATTCCGTTAACCCCGGTTCAAAAACGATTCCCAGATGAATGGGCAAGAGTTCCGCATCTCTTTCGTTTAACAGAAAGTTGACCACCGATTCATTTTCTGCCGGGTTGTAGGTGCAGGTAGCGTATAGCATTTCTCCATTATCCTTAAGAAGATCAAACCCGCGTAAGAGTATCTTTTTCTGAATATCGGGGAGTTGCGCTTTCCCTTTGTTTTCCCGATATTGGGTGATTTCCGATGTTTCCCTGAATCTGCCTTCGCAGGAGCATGGAACATCTGCCAGAATATAATCAAACGGTTGGCGCAACGGGAATTCCTGTGCCTGATACCCGGTCACCACCGAATTCTGCACCCCCAGCCTGGAAAGGGTATGCCCCAGGGATACATGACGATTGGTGTAGAGATCGTTACAGACCATGAACCCCGTATTTTCCATCAAGTCCGCCAGGTGAGCGCTTTTTCCTCCCGGCGCCGCACACATGTCCAGGACAAGGGCGTGTTTTCGGGGTTTAAGTGCCATGGCTGCCAGCGCTGAGGTCGTGGCCTGGGGGTGAATATGCCCCAGAAAATATTCCAACAGATTCCCGGGGTAGGGGAGTTCCCCGGCAATATAAAGGGTATCATGTTCCCGGCAGACCCGTGTCATCTCAATGCCTTTTTTCCTCAGGGCGGACACCACTTTCGAAGGCTGCGCCAGGAGGCGATTCATTCGCAGATGAACGGGAAAAGGGTTTGTCAGGCTTTCCTGAAAAAGAGAGAAGTCCGGAATAATGTGTTGATAGATCTCAAAAGCAGTGTTCACGGGGCCGATAATCCTCGGGTAAAAGGGTTCCATACCAAACGTCGCGGCAATCTTAGATGTTCCCCTTTTCATTGTCAATTCTCAATTTCCCCGGGCCATTTGAAGGGGGCTTCCGGCCTCATATTAATTGATATCTGCAAATGAATGTTGTAAAAAGCCAATGAGGTTTAAAAAAATGGATACACATGTTTGTCCCTGGTGGCTGGCGTATACCTTTGACCACCGATTGAGACTGTGGGTTCACAATCCGGAAAAACTTTTCGGGAAATACGTCAAGCCGGACATGACGGTGGTGGATCTGGGATGCGGCCTGGGGTTTAACACCATGGGGCTGGCGGGATTGGTGGGGAATGCCGGAAAGGTGGTGGCCCTGGATATTCAGCAGAAGATGCTGGATGTCGTCATGAAAAGGGCGAAAAAGAGGGGGGTTGCAAACAGGATTGAAACATGTCTTGCGCGTGGAAACGATTTGAACCTGCATGTAAAAGCCCAGTTTATTCTGGCGTTTTACATGGTTCACGAGGTGCCTGATCCGGATCGGTTTATGGCTCAGGTGGCGGACAACCTGTCGGAGCATGGCCGGTTTATGATGGTTGAGCCGCCTTTCCATGTTTCAAAGTGGGATTTTTCCAATAGCATTGCTCGGGCCGAAACAAAGGGTTTTGTCCTTGAAGACCGTTACAAGATCCTTTTTGGACGGACGGCGGTTTTTAGGAAATCCCCAGTCCTTTAATGAAATCCCCCACCGCATCAACCCCGTCTTTTTCCATGATTCGGATGGCTTGGGTACCGATAACGGCCATATCCGCCTTTCCTGTGAGATAGTCCACATCCGCCTTTCCAGCGACCCCGAAACCCACGGCCAGGGGGAGGGGAGTGGCTTTCCGGCATCGGGCCAGGTATTCGTCCAGTTCCAAAGTAAAGTCCGTCCTGGCGCCCGTGACGCCCTTTCTGGCCACGCAGTAAACAAACCCTTGGGCAAAGCCGTTCAGATATTGCATGCGCTCAAAAGGGGTTGTGGGGGAAAAGATCAGCACCGGGGACAATTTATGATCGGTCATGGCCTCGAGATACGCCTGTCCCTCTTCAGGCGGCAGATCCGGAATGATGGCGCCCTTGAGTCCTGTTTTCGCCATGCGGGCAACAAAAGCGTCCACGCCGTATTTAAACAGGATATTGTAGTAGGTCATGATGAAAAACGGTATGCCAAACCGACGGGTTGCATCGCCGGCAAATGCAAGGCATTTTTCCACGGTGGCCCCCTGTTTAAGAGATTCCTGATTGGCTCGCAGGATCATGGGCCCGTCCGCCATGGGTTCGGAGAAGGGAATCTGCAATTCCATCAGATCCACCCCGGCATTCACCATGGTTTCAATCAGGTTCATGGACGCTTCAAAAGAGGGATATCCCACCACCATGTGCGTCATGAGCAGAATCTTCTTTTTCTTCAATTGCTCTCTCAAATAAGTTTCAAGCACGGTAGCCCTCCGCTTTTTTCTGAATAAATGCTTTCCAGCCGGGGTCCTCAAAGGCATCGGCGATGGTGAAGATATCCTTATCTCCCCGGCCCGATTGGTTGATCAGAATAATGTCGTCTTTTGACAGTTCCGGCGCCTCCTTAAAAGCCTGGGCAAAGGCGTGGGCCGATTCAAGGGCCGGAATCAGGCCTTCCATTTTGAGCGTGAGGGAAAGAGCGTCGATGACCTCCCGGTCGGTGGTTGCCTCAAAGCGGACCCTGCCCCTTTCACCAAGGGAAGCCAGGATGGGAGAAACCCCGATATAATCCAGGCCGGCCGCCACGCTGTGGGTCTCCCTCATCTGGCCGTCTTCGTTCTGAAGGAAGTAGGTTTTGTATCCCTGGACCACGCCCGGGCTGCCGTCTTCAGATGCCAGTCGGGCCGCGTGTTCGCCGGTTTGAAGCCCTTTACCGGCGGCTTCAGCGCCCACCAGTTCCACCGCGTCATCCAGGAATCCGCTGAATATCCCCAGCGCATTGGAGCCTCCGCCCACACAGGCGTAAACCCGGGCGGGAAGTTGTCCCGTCTGTTCCAGAATCTGTTGGCGTGCCTCCCGGCCGATAATGGACTGAAACCAGGACACCATTTCCGGGTAGGGATGGGGGCCGCAGGCGGTTCCCAGAACATAATGGGTGTTGTCCATGTTGCTCACCCAGTCCCTGAACGCTTCATTGATGGCATCTTTCAGGATTTTTGATCCATCTGTAACGGGGATCACCTGGGCCCCCAGACGTTCCATCCAGAACACATTGGGCCGCTGTCGCAACACATCGGTTTCCCCCATATAAATGGTGCATTCAAACCCGTATTTGGCAGCCATGGTGGCGGTGGCCACGCCGTGCTGGCCTGCGCCCGTCTCCGCTATCACCCGGGATTTCCCCATGCGTTTCACCAGGAGCCCCTGCCCCATGACATTGTTGGCTTTGTGGGCGCCGGTATGGTTGAGGTCTTCTCGCTTGATATAGATTTTCGCCCCGCCGAAATGTTGGGTCAGATTGCCGGCAAAGGTGATGGGCGTGGGCCGGCAGGAATAGGTGCTCATGACATGCTCATATTCTTCCCAGAAGGAGGGATCCGCCTTTGCGGTTTCAAAGGCCGCAACCAGTTCCTCAAATGTTGAGGTCAGAATTTCAGGGATGAACGCCCCCCCGAATGGTCCGTAATAGCCCCGATGGTCCATAGACTTTATGCCTCCGGTGGTAGGGTAGGGGCACGGTGCGCCGTGCCCTTACGTTCATAGTCTTTTATTTTTTCCATAAAGATTCGCATCCGCTCATGGTCTTTTATGCCCGGAATTTTCTCGACGCTGCTGTTGATATCGATGGCAAAAGGATTCGCCCGTTCCAGGGCCGCTTCTATGTTGTCGGCGTCCAGTCCTCCGGACAGCACCAAGGGGATGCCGGTTTCCTTGCTTTTGACTGCCAGACCCCAGTCAAAGGTTTTCCCCGTGCCGCCGTTTAAGCCCTTTTGATAGGTGTCCAGAAGAATGGCCCTCACGTGGTTCTTATATTCCGCGATCTGTAAAAGGGATTTTTCTCCTTGAACGCGAAAGGCCTTGATGACCCTGGGGGCTAGTTTGGAACAGGCGGAGACGGATTCATTTCCATGGAGTTGAAGCAGATCCAGCCCGCAGAAATCCATGATCTTCCGAATTTCCGCCGGTTGCTCATTAACAAAGACGCCCACGGTTTTGACAAATGGCGAGATTCTCCGGGTGATGTCCCTTGCTTTTTGAGGGATGATTTTCCGGGGACTTTCCGCAAAAACGAATCCCAGAGCATCCGCGCCCAATTCAACTGCTTTTTCGGCATCCGCCATACGGGTGATGCCGCAGACCTTAACCTGCACCATGCTTATGCTCCTTTTCCCGCCATTACCATTTCCATTGCCTTTTTTCCGGGATCAGCAGAGCTCATGAGTGCCGAACCCACCAGCACCGCCTGAATATTCATCCCGTTTAATGCTTGAATGTCTCTGCCGGAACGGATGCCGCTTTCACTGATTACCACCCTGTCCGAGGGGATGAGGGAGGCCAGTTCAAGGGTGGTGTCGGTGTTGATCTCAAAGGTATCCAGATCACGGTTGTTGATGCCGATAATGTGGGCATCGCATTTCAGTGCTTTATCAAGGTCCATTTTATCGTGGATTTCAGTAAGTGCCCCTATTCCGTATTCGCGTGAGGCATCAAGCAGGCGCTTCAATTGTTCCACAGATAATATCCGGGCAATGAGCAGCACCGCATCGGCGCCGAACCGCGCGGATTCGGTTATCTGAATTTCATCAACAATAAAATCCTTTCGAAGGATCGGCAGGGAAACGGCCTGCTTCAGAAACGGCAGATTCTTGAGATCCCCTTTGAAAAACTTCTTGTCCGTCAGCAGGGAGATGGTTGCGGCGCCCGCTTTCTCATAAGCGCGTCCGATGGACAGAAAATCAGAGTCTTCCCGAATGATGCCTGCCGAAGGCGATCCGAATTTGATCTCAGCAATCAGATCAATCCCGGCATTGGATGTCAGGGCCTTCTCGAAATCTCGGATGCCCTTTGAAAAAGGGTTCTCCGGAAATGAAAGTCGTTCCTTTTTCAGACGTTTCACTTCCCTTTTTTTTTCTTCAAGGATTTCAATCAGCTTGGCATGCATCTACAGTTCCTTTCGTACAAAGTCGGTGCATCTTTGGGTGAAATTCACCAGTGCATCCAGCTTTTCCCTGGCTTTGCCTGAATCGATGACCTCAATCGCGCGTTTGATGCCCTCACCAAAACCCGTGTCCAGTCCGGAGGCCACATAGGCGGAGGCGGTGTTTAAAAGGACCATCTCTCGCTTGGGGCCTTCTTCGCCATCGAGGATATCACGGACGATCTCGGCATTCCGTTTGGCATTGCCCCCCTGTATGTCTTCGGCGGCGGCCCGTTTAAAGCCATAGGTCTCCGGTTCCATGTCAAAGGTGTTGATATCGCCGTTTTTGAGATGGGTCACCTTGGTTTTGCCGCAAATGCTGATTTCGTCGTAAGTGCCCTCGCCGCATACCACAAAGGCCTCTCGAACCCCCAGGTTGCCTAAGACCCGGGCCATCATTTCCGTCAGGTCGGGGGCGTAGACTCCCAGAACCTGTACATTGGCGCCCGCCGGATTGGTCAACGGCCCCAGAAGGTTGAAAAGGGTCCTGATCCCCATTTCACGCCGTGGTTTGGCGGCGTATTTCATGGCCCCGTGAAAACTCGGGGCGTAGAGAAATCCGATGCCCACCTCTTCCACACATCGCTCCACATCCGCGTGGTTGATGTCCAGGTTGACCCCCAGATTCTCCAGCACATCGGCACTGCCGCAAAGGCTTGAGACTGCGCGGTTGCCGTGTTTGGCTACGCGCAGCCCGGCGCCTGCCGCCACGAAAGCGGTGGTGGTGGAGACATTGAAAGTCCGGGTGCCGTCCCCGCCGGTGCCCACAATATCCAGAAGGGTTTCATCTTCCGCATTGATCTCGTCCCGGTCAATGCTGACCAGGTGGTTGTTGACGTTAATTTTGTCGGCTTTCTCGCGCATGACTTTGGCCGCCCCCGTGATTTCCGCCACGGTTTCGCCCTTCATCCGGAGAGCCGTCAGAAATGATCCGATCTGAGAAGAAGTTGCCTGCCCCGTCATGATTTCATTCATGGTGGAAACCATTTCTTCTTCCATGAGATCCTGTCCGTTTACCGCTTTAGCGATGGCTTCTTTAATCATGGATCTATCCTCCTTAAAAAGTTTTTCATCAGTTCTATTCCGGTATCGGTCAGAATCGACTCCGGATGGAATTGCACCCCTTCCATGGGGTATTTTTTGTTTCTGAGTCCCATAATTTCATCCTGCTTTGTCCAGGCGCTGACCTCAAACCCCTCGGGGATCCGGTTCCTGTTCACTATCAGGGAATGATAACGAATGGCGGGAAAAGGATTGGGCAGGCCGTGATAAAGTCCCCGACCGTCGTGAAAGATGCGGCTTGTTTTTCCGTGCATGATCCTGTCCGCGCGAATCACCTCACCCCCGAAGGCGGCGGCCATGGATTGATGGCCCAGACACACTCCCAGAACCGGAATCTTTCTTCCGAAATGTCGAATGGCTTCCACCGAAATGCCGGCATCACCCGGTTTGCCGGGTCCGGGGGAGACCAGCAGGGCCGTTGGTTTTAAGTCTTCCAGCCCCGGAATGTCCACCTGGTCGTTTCGCCTGACTTCAATGTCTTTTTCCAATGCCTGTACCATCTGGACCAGGTTGTAGGTAAAGGAATCGTAGTTATCGATCATTAGAATCATTTTGTTTACGTCCTCCCGATGGCCTGAAACATGGCGCCCGCCTTGTTCAGGGTTTCCTGGTATTCCATTTCCGGATCGGAGTCGGCCACAATGCCGGCGCCCACCTGGATGGACAGTTTGTCATTGTGCAGGGTCATGGTGCGGATGGTGATGCAAAAATCCATGTTGCCGTTGAAACCGAAATATCCGACGGCGCCCGCATAGGGCCCCCGGGGAGAGGATTCCAGTTCATGAATGATTTCCATGGCCCGAATCTTGGGGGCTCCCGAAACAGTTCCCGCGGGAAATGACGCCATGAACAGGTCGAAGGCGTCTTTTTTCGGGCTTAGCTTCGCTTCCACCCGGCTCACCAGGTGCATGACATGGGAGTAACGTTCCACTTCCATCAACCTGGGAACTTTCACCGTGCCCGGCGCCGCCACTTTTCCCGCATCGTTTCTGCCCAGATCCACCAGCATAATGTGTTCGGCCCGCTCCTTGGGATCCGCCATGAGCTCCTTTGCGAGCTCTTGATCCGTCTCTTCGTCCTTTCCCCTGGGGCGTGTTCCCGCGATAGGGCGCAATTCAATCCGTCCATCCGTCAGGCGCACCAGGATTTCAGGGGAAGCGCCAATGAGCCGGGTTTCCCCGAAATTGAGATAAAACATATAGGGCGACGGGTTGATGCTCCTGAGCTTTCGATACAGGGCGAAATCATCGCCTGATACGGTCCCCTGAAATCGCTGGGACAGGACGATCTGGATCGCATCTCCGGCGCCAATGTATTCCTTGGCCTGTTCCACGGCCCCCATGAAGGGTTCTTTTTCGACATTGGACGTCAGCTTCGAGATCTTGACGTTATTCCCTCCCATGACCGTGGGGACAGGCCGGCTCAGTTCGGCGATGGTTTCATTCACGGCATTACAAGCCTCCAAGTAGGCGCTCTCCGGATCTTCGTTTTCCAACACATGGGCATGGGCGGCTACGATAATCTTGTGGGTCAGGTGGTCAAAGATGATGAGCCGCCGGGAGGCGGTAAAAATGCACTCGGGTATGTTGGCATCCGGGTCATCCCCGGGTACCGGTTCCCAGGTTCGAATCAGGTCATAATTGAAGAATCCCACGAGCCCCCCTTGAAACGGAGGAAGATCCTCTGATGTTACCGAACGGTATTGTGACGTCAGACTTCTCAAGATTTCCAGGGGATTTTCAATCGGGGGGATGATTTCGGTTTTCCCATCCCTTGTGATTTCCATTCGCCGGTCCATGAAACGCGCCACCAGGTAGGGTTTATACCCAATAAAACTGTACCGACCCCAGGTGGTTCCGCCGTCCGCGCTTTCCAGGAGATAGGAGAAGGCCTTGTCCTTGATTTTCAGGTAGGCTGAAACCGGGGTTTCCGTATCCGCCAGGAACTCCCCATACACCGGTATGAGGTTGCCCCGGGGGACCATCCGTTTGAATTGCGAAAGTGAAGGCTGTATTTCCAAAATGCCCGCTCCTCTTTAAATTGGCGCTTCCAAATAAAAAAAAGGGCCGTGGAGAATTTGCCCCACGGCCCTTTTGTAAATATGCACCTAAAAAAACCGTGAAGCCCTTGATGAAGCGCGCCACGGTTTGTTTGTTTCAGTATGTTGCTGTTGGTTCTAAATCAGGTCGGCACACCTCGTCTGTATGAAGTTGCGCCACCGCCAATTCCTTAATGCAGTCGTTCTAATTTTTCTCTCGCGTGTTTCCATGGATCAGCTTAGTAATCGTTTGGGAAAAAATTGTCAAGGAGTTTTTTGATCCGGAGTTCTCATTCATAGATCTTTTCATCAACCGCAAACGCTTCCGGCGCATCCGCTTCATAGTCCCGCTCTCCGGCAGCACTGTTGGTTTTCAGCCTTTCCCGGTACCATTCATGGGCGATGATCATGCTCATTACTTCGCTGGAGCCGGTCCAGATGGAGGCCAAACGGATATCCCGGTAGATTCGTTCAATGGGAAAAATATTGGTGTACCCGATACCACCCACCACCTGCATGGCATTGTGAACAACCTTCTGGCATGATTCGGTGATAAACTTCTTTGATTCGGAAACCATCCTGCGGATCCGGTGCATGTGAGCGTTCGAATCCACGGCCCGGGCCGTGGCATACCCCAGTGCACGGGCCGCATCCAGAAGCGTTGCGGCTTCGGCAACCTGAAAACCGACCCCCTGAAAATTGTTGATGGTGGTCCCGAAAGCTTTTCGTCGGGACGTGTATTTTGTGGCGATATCCAGGGCCACACGGGCCGATCCGATGGCCATGACCGAAGATCCCAAACGTTCGGGTATCATCATGGTGTTGAAAACATCATAAGCGCCGTTTTTTCTGCCCACAATATTTTCCGTTGGCACTTTCACATCCTTAAAAACCAGGCGGGCCGTGCCCCCGCCCCGGCAGCCCATGAGACCGTATAGGTATTTGGTTTCCACCCCCGGTCCGCGGTCTACAATAAAGGCCGTCAGGGAATCCTGGGGTTTACTTTTGGCATTGAATTCCGTGCGGGCATAGACAAGAAAATAGTCGGCCCCTTCGCCTCCCACGATAAACCGCTTCTGGCCGTTTAAGAGGAAATAGTCCCCCTTGTCTTCAGCCTTTGTGGTGGCGCCGAAAAAATCCGATCCTCCCCGGGGTTCCGTCAGGCATTCGGCCGCAAAAATATCGCCTTTCAGCAGGGGTTTGACATATTTTTCCTTCTGTGCCCCAGTGCCATGCTGAATGATGGCGTCACAGACCAGCTCCGCGCCGACCCCGAAGACACAGGCAAATTCGTACCCGAGGGTTCCGATTTCTTCCAGGATTGCGCAGGTGGTGACCCAGTCCATTTCGCGGCCGCCCCACTCTTTGGGGTAACGGCATCCCAGAAGATTTCGTTGTCCCGCCTCTTTCAGAAAAGCTTTAGGGAATTTGATCCGGTCCGCATCCATATCGAGGATCATCTCCCGCGGTACCCAGTTTACAAAATCGCGTACTTCATCGAGAAATTTTTTCTGTGATTTGTCAAGCAGGTAATCAAACATGGGGGTCTCCTTTAAGCTGGATTAACGCCGTCTATGGATAATATGGGTTTTTTTCGAATAGTGTTTGATATTATATCGCATGAGAAGCGTCTAGCCAAGTCGATTATCAAGCTTGACAATTTGGCGATTACGTTCCAGGGTGTAATTGTCATCGGATTGACATGGATGTTCCGTCAAGAGGAAAAAATGGCAGTCGCTTCAAAAAACATGAAATGCCGGTTTGGAAAAACCGCAAGATGCTTGGTTTTGGGTATTGTCGTGGTTCTCATTCCATGCGTATGTTTTTCAGAAGGGGATATTTCGAATAGTCTTAAAGCATTATCAGAGAATTCAAAGCTGACGGACTCTCAGTCGATTTTGGCCGAATTTTCAGATGGAAAGTCCACAAGCCGCATCATTGTGAATCTGAGACAACCGGCCCGGTTGAGTACATCACTGAATCTGCAGAGCGGAACAGTCCGTAAACAACTTTCAACCGATGTAAACAGTGCAATAAGTCGCGTTGTTACCGGCATAAGGGCACAAGAGATTACCATCACCAACCGCTTTAAATATGTTTACGGCTTTTCGGCGGAGGTGACACTAAAAGGTCTTCAAGCACTCGTCAACAGCGGGGACGTTGTTTCCATAGAAAAGGATTTCATTGTTTATCCCAACCTGGCCCAGGGCATTCCATTGATGAACGCGACAACCGCTAGAAGCACTTATAGCGGGAGTGGCCTGTCGGTTGCGATTTGCGACACCGGTATCGATTATACCCATTCCCGTTTGGGCGGGGGCGGGTTTCCCAATTCAAAAGTGATTGGCGGATACGATTGTGGAGAGGATAAAAGCGATCCCATGGATGGCAACGGACACGGCACCGCCTGCGCCGGGATCGTCGCTGGTGATCTCGGAACGGTGGGAGATTATATCGGTGGGGTGGCCTATGGCGCCAAGCTTTATGCGTTGAAAATTTCGAATACCGCCAGCGGAGGAAGCGCCTATACGTCTGATATGATTGAGGCGTGGGAATGGTGTGTAACCCATCAGAACGATGACCCGATCAACCCCATCATGATTATCAGCACCAGTTTTGGGGGGGGGAGGTATTACAGTGCTTGCGACAGTGCTTCCAGTGCTATGACCACTGCTGCGGCCAATGCCGTATCCGTGGGCATGACGCTTTTTGTTTCTTCAGGCAATGACGGTTACTGTGATTCGGTGGGTTGGCCTGCGTGTATTTCCCATGTGGTTTCAGTGGGTGCGGTCTATGACGCCAGATTTACAGCATCATCCATCGGCTGGTGTGTCAATTCCGGTTCCTGTGCCAGCAAAATTTCGACCTGGGGATGTTCTTCGGGGTGGTATTCGTCCCAACAAGCCCAATCTGATCGGGTTATTGTTTACTCCAACACAGCCTCTTTTCTCGGTCTCTTGGCGCCCTCCAACTGGGCTACGACCACTAAATTGGGGGGTAGTTATTATAATACAGCCTATGGGTTTGGGGGTACTTCGGCCGCATGTCCCTATGCCGCCGGGGCAGCCGCGTGTCTGCAAAGCGCCAGCAAAACCCTCAACGGCAGTTTCCTTTCACCTACTGATGTTGAATCCAAGCTGATCTCTAGCGGAGATTCTGTTGCGGACGATAAAGTGGCCATCACAAAACCACGGGTGAACGTGGGGGCTGCGGTGGCTTTACTTGCCTCCTGTCCCGACTGCCCGGCTAACGGCGTGATTACCAATACCACCTATCTCAACGGTACGAATTGTTCATGCAGTAACGCCACAGCCCTTACCCTTGGGCAGAACACCACTGTAGAAAACGGGGCCACCGCTACTTTCACTGCGCCTTACGTTAAAGTAGAGCCCGGTTTTAACGCGGAAACCGGCGCCAATGTTACCATTCGGCAGCCGTGAACAGGGCTAACCCACCTCGAAATGGGGTGCCATTGTTTTTTCGAAATTTGAATCGACAAATCCGATTGTTTATGTATGCCAGTTTTCGGATTTCAATCCTGAAAATAGTTTGAAATCTTCAACATTGCGAGTTACTAAAACAAGATCATTTATCTTGGCGATCGCTGCTATTTGACCATCCACAAATGGTGGAGGCTTTCCCTTTAATGATAGCCTTGCTCGTTCTTTTGCATGCCACTCAGCAGCCCGGTCATCATAGGGAAGAATGAAGATATTCTTCTTCACCACGTCAAGAAGGAAAACTTCAATAACCTCACGTTTCCGGGACGGGGGAAGACGTTTGCAGCCATATTGAAGTTCGTGCCAGACAGGGGCCGCCGTTACAATCTCATGCTGGTGTTTTTCTAACATGAAAATCACTGAGTTATCTGGTGTCAACTTTAGGGATTCTGATAGTACATTCGTATCAAGCAGGTATTTCATCAGTCCCAGTCAACCTCCCGACCCAAAGAAGGATCACGAAGACCTTGAAATTCGTCGCCGGAGAATGTCAACCCTTCTGAATCAATCCTCTGTCGAAAAGACACTAAGGCGTTCCAAAAACCGGAATTCGAAATGTTAAGTCGTTCAAATTCACCAATCGACAACAAAACGGCAACTGGTTTTCCCCTCCTCGTTAGTTTTATGCAAGGTCCTTTCTCCACCTGATGTATAATGGAGGGCAGTTTGTTTTTTGCGTCTGCTATTGAGTATTGTTTTTGCATTACGATGCACCTCATATAACCTTTTCAAACAATATAGCTATCTTTATGGCTATAATCAACAAGAAAATAGCCTCTATCCTTTGAAAACTGTCCGGTTACATGTTGGAAACCGGCTCATATGAGGCTTTCTTCAAAAGAGCGCTCGCAAACCAGAACCAGAAGATGGTGATGAGCTGAATGGCTAGAAGTATGCCAAAGGCGGCCTGATAACCCACCGGTGCATACCCCCCAGATCCGGTGGTGGGCCAAATGCCGATGATGGCCCCGATACCCCATTGGGCCGCAAAGGCCGCCAGAAACACCAGCAAATTCAGTGCTGTGTTTACCCTTCCGGAAAGGCGCAGGGGAAAACTTTGCGAAAGCGCCGCATAAGGCAGAATGCCGGATGTACCGAAAAATCCGAACAGCATCCACATCAATGTGACCCCGGATTTATTCCCCGACACAATCAGTACCATCACGGCCATGAAAAAGCCCATGCCCATTGCCCCCACCGACAGGGTCGAAATGCCGCGTCGGCTGAGGCGTTCTGCCGCTGTCCCCAGTGTAACAAAGCCCAGAACCATGGCCACAGCCAGTAATAGTAATGTGCCGGCTACTGTGGAACGGTCGTATCCCGCCACATCCCGCAACCACGGTCCTGCCCAGAGTCCGTGAACCGCTAGGAAGGTCCCTTGGCTCAAGGTGGCCCAGGGCGCAATTCGCCAGAAATGGAGACTCGTCAGAATGGTCCTTATTTCCCGCATCTGGTCGATGAAGGGCTCTTCCTTGTTGGGGTTTCGGCGTTCGGGTACAATGAAGAATATGACCGCTGCCACCAGAACGGTGAGTGCTGCCAGCAGCGTGAAGACCCCGCGCCAATCCGTTACGGTCAAGGCTGACTCCACCGGGGACGTAGCGGCAAGGGCGCCCAGGCCCCCCGCCGCCATTTGAAAACCGTTGATCCGGGGTAGTTGTTGTTTGGGAAACCAGATCACAAAGGCTTTGAAGGCCGCCATCAGGCATGCCGATACGCCAAAACCGATGAGACCCCGGCCAATGACCAGACCGGTCAAGGTATGGGCGTTGGCAAATATAAAGGCCCCGGCCGCGGCCAGGATCAGTAGACCTGCTTCAATCCTGCGGGGGCCGAACCGGTCCAGCAAAATGCCCAAGGGGAGTTGAAACGCCGCAAAGGTAATGAAATAGGTCGCCGTGAGCAACCCCAGCCCGGAGGGGCCCACGCCCAGGTCGGCAGCCAGGTCGGGGGCCAGTACAGCGTTAATGACCCGATAGAGGTAGGAAAGGAAATACCCCAGCGCAAACGGCAGAAAAACTTGCAGCTGTTTGGCAAAGGGTATGGGTGATGCGGGTTTTTCCAAAAAAAACCGTTTATTTCACAAGTAAAACAGGGCATTGAGCCAGAATACTCACCTTGTAGCTGATGGTTCCCCATCCCTGGCTTCGCTCCTCAAGATCAACCTTGTGGGATTTCATGATAATCAAATCCACATTGTTCTCTTCAGCGTAACGAACAATTTCATGGGTTCTGTTGCCGTACACCACCTGTGGGACCACAGCCGTTTCGGTGAGGTTCAGGCGGTCAATGATGGCATTGAGGCCTTCAAAAGAACGTTTTTCAAGGCTGCTGTAAAAATCTTCAAATTCTTCAAAAGTCGTATTTTGGATGACCTCAATCACATGCAGCAGACAGATTTTGCCACTGTCCATGGAACAAAGCCTGGCGGCAATCTCCAAGGCATGTTGATTATCATCCAGAAAATCCGTTGGAACCAGAATGTTTTTAAACATTGCATACACCCCTGATGTTATCATTAGGTTTAATAAAACAATTTAACCAATGGAAACCGTTGTTATTTTCACGCGTTTGAGATTTCCATGGTTCCTTGATCCTTTCGCAGGAAAGGGCTCAGTGTTCGAAGATCATATTTGTCGATTTTCCGGTAAAGGGTCGCCCTTGAAATTTCAAGCTTCTTTGCGGTCAATGCCAGGTTTCCCCGGGTCAGTTCAAGTGCGTTGAGCATGGCCAGTTTTTCCATGGTTGAAAGGGGGGCCACTTCCCGGGAAGAAAATTCAACGGGTTTGCGGTTTTCAGATTTTTCACCTTCGGGTAAACATTCCCCGGGATCGGCACGGGAGCCGTCCGCAATTTCCGAAGGAAGGTTTGAGATCTCCAGATGATCGCTGTCCGATGTGACCATGGCCCGTTGAATGACGTTTTCCAGTTCCCTCACATTTCCCGGCCAGGCATAAGCAACCATGGCCTCCATGGCGTCATGATCAACAGATCGGATATCTTTCTTGGTTTCCTTCATGTATTTGTTCAGAAAATGCTGCGCCAGGACCGGAATATCCTCTTTTCGATCTCTAAGGCAGGGGATGCTAATGGGGTATACCATGAGCCGATAGTAGAGGTCTTCCCTGAAATTGCCGGTCTCGGTTTCCTTTTTCAACATTTTGTTGGTGGCGGAAATAATCCGCACATCAATCGGAATACGCTTTCGCCCGCCAACCCGTTCAATGGTTCTGGTTTCAAGAAAACGAAGGAGCTTCACTTGAAGGCTTGGCGACATATCGCCCACTTCATCGAGGAAAAGGGTGCCGCCGTTGGCCACCTCAATTTTGCCGGCCTGCGACCGAACGGCACCGGTAAATGCGCCTTTTTGATGGCCGAAAAATTCACTTTCCTGAAGGTTCTCCGGTATGGCACCGCAATTGACAGCTTCGAAGGGGCCTTCTTGACGGGAACCCTGATAGTGAATGGCCCTGGCAACCAGTTCCTTGCCCGTGCCGCTGTCTCCCTGGATAAAAACGTTGATGTTGTTGTTCGCCACCTTTTCAATCTGGTTGAAAACCTTATCCATTACAGCGGTTTTTCCGATGATGTTGTGAAATGAATAGGTATGGCCCAGCTCTTTCTGGAGTCGGGTGATTTTTTTGGCCATGGCGTATTTTTCCACAGCCTTTTTAAGGGATGTCTCCAACCGGCTTCGGTCGATGGGTTTTCGGATGTAATCATAAGCCCCCAGCTTCATGGATTTAACCGCCAGCTCCAATGAATCCTTGGCGGTGACCATGATAACGGGCAACTGGTTTTCGATGATTTGAATGTGTTTTAAAACTTCAATGCCGTCCAGCCCGGGCATCATGATATCAAGGCAGATGGCTGACGGCCCCTCATCCAGGGCCTCAAGACATTTTTCGCCGTCGCTGAATGTTCGCACTTTATAACCGAATTTTTGAATCCATTTCGACATGAGAGTTCTTGCGGTGGGCTCATCATCCACAACGAATATCAGGGTGTTGGCCTTCATTTCCCGGAAACCTCTTTTTCGGGGGTTAAAGATTACACTGCAAAGTCGACCTTGATCTTGAACATTTCTTCGGCGGGCAGGTTCAAGATCTCCTTTACGCCGGTTTCCCGCCGTATGGTCTCAAGGGTATCCTCGATAATATTCATTTCTTCGGCAATAAAGGTGAACCAGACATTGTAGGAATGGGCTCTCAGATAGTTGTGGGTTACGCCCGGATAAGCGTTTACGGTCCGGACAAAATGGTCGATTTTCTCTTCCGGCACACGTGCGGCACATAGGGTGCTGACAAAATTCAATTTGGAAGATTGGAAGTTCCCCCCGATTCGCCTGATGATGCCTTTTTCTTTAAGGCGTTCTACGGCGTCAAGAACCTCACTCTCCGTCATGTGGAGCCGGTTGCCCAGGTCGCGATAAGGCCGGGATGATATGGGGAAGTCAGACTGGATTTCGTTCAGGATTTTACGGTATTTGGTATCCATTCCCATTCACCATTCGATGTTGAATGTTCGATGTTGGACGTTCATCAGTTTCTATTGTGCGCCCGGTTCATAAACACAAAGGGGTTCTTCGGCCAGATAGTCGCCGGTGGCTTCAAAGGCGCGGGCGCGACAGCCACCGCAAAACCGAATGTAGCCGCATCGGCCGCATTTTCCCTTATACGCTGAAAAATCTCTTAACGAACTGAAAATTTCGGAATTCTCCCAGACCGATTGGAACGATGATGTCTTGAGGTCTCCGCAACTAAGCTCCAGGTAACCGCACGGTTGCACAATACCGGTGTTGGAGATGAAACAAAAAGACGTTCCGCCCAGGCACCCTCTTGTAACACCATCCAGCCCATAGGTTTCAAAACTGACTTTTTCACCCCTTTTACGCGCTTCCTGGCGCAGTATGCGATAGTAATGGGGGGCGCAGGTCGCTTTCAAATGAAGGGGGACCTGATCCCGCATACGGTAAAACCAGTGCAGCAGTTTTTCATATTCAAGGGCATCGATTTCCTGGTTGACCATCTCTTTCGCCCGGCCCGTGGGGACCAGCAGGAAGATGTGATGGGCGACAGCCCCCAACTCAACGGACAGGTTTAGAATTTTTTCAAGTTCTTTCACGTTGTGGCGGGAAACGGTGGTGTTGATCTGGAATTCAAAATCGTTCTGGTTCAGCAGCCGGATCCCTTCCATCGCCCCGTCATAGGCGCCGGGCACCTGCCTGAAGGCGTCGTGCTGTTTTGCGGTTGCGCCGTCGATGGAGATACTGAGCCGCTGGATGCCGGACGTTTTCATGCGGGCAATTATTTCAGGTGTCAACAGGGTTCCGTTGGTGGCCATGACCATGCGAAGACCCATGTCGGTGCCTGCCGCGGCCAGATCAAAGATGTCTTCTCTCAAAAGGGGTTCGCCGCCCGTGAGGATAACGATGGGGTTCCCCACCTTCCGGATCTGTTCCAATATTTCAAGGCATTTGGCTGTTTCCAGTTCTCCGGGGTACGGCCCCCGGTCGGAACCTGCCCGGCAGTGAACGCAGTTGAGGTTGCATTTTCGGGTCAACTCCCAGGCCACGAGACGGGGTAGGGGCAGGTCTTGTGCCTGCCCTTTATGGATGACCGAATGGTGAGGATTGAGTTCAGTTTTCATTTCTCAATTTCCGGGCGGCTTCTTTCGCAAAATAGGTGAGAATCAGGTCGGCTCCCGCACGCTTGATGGCCATGAGCATTTCCATCATGGCCCGTTCACCGTCCAGCCAGCCTTTTGAGGCCGCGGCTTTCACCATGGCATATTCACCGCTCACATTATAAGCGGCCAGGGGAAGCAAAGTGATTTCCCGAACCCGTGATATGATATCCAGGTAGGGCAGGGCGGGTTTGACCATGATCATGTCCGCCCCTTCTTCAATGTCCAATTCCGCCTCTTTCAGGGCTTCCAGGGCATTGGCCGGGTCCATCTGGTAGCCGGTGCGATCACCGAACTGAGGCGCTGAATCCGCTGCATCCCGAAAGGGGCCGTAAAATGCGGACGCATATTTGACGGCATAGGAAAGGATGCCCCGGTCTTGGTAACCGGCATCATCAAGGGCGCGTCGAATATGGCCGACGCGACCGTCCATCATGTCCGAAGGGGCCACGAAGTCGGCCCCTGCGTCACAATGGCTCACCGCCTGTCGTGCCAACAATTCCAGGGTGGTGTCATTATCCACCACACCGTCCAGAATAACACCGCAATGCCCGTGATCCGTATACTCGCAAAGGCACACATCCGTCATGACCACCATGTCCGGCAAACGGTCTTTGATCTCTTTGACAGCGATTTGCACAATCCCGTCTTCGGCCCAGGACCTGCTTCCCGTAGGATTTTTACCGTCGGGCAGACCGAAAAGGATCAGCGCGGGAACGCCCAAGGCCCAGAGTTCCTCCGCTTCAAGTACCAGCGTATCCGGTGAAAATTGAAACTGTCCCGGCATGCTCCGGATGGGATCCTGAATGTTTTTACCATGTTTGACAAATAGGGGCGCGATGAAATCTTGGGTGGAAAGGTGGGTTTCCCGAACCATATCTCGAATGGTGCCGGTTCTTCTCAGTCGTCTCGGTCGTGTGATCATGGGTTGGCGAGTCTCCGTTTCAGATGTTACGCTATTTCTTCATCGGTGAGGTAGCAGGCGGGTTCCGCGGCCCAGATATCGCCGGTCACCGCTTCGGCCCTGACCCTGAAATTTCCGGCGCACACATCCAGCCACCGGCATGTGGCGCAACGGCCTTTCACATGTTTTTTCTTCTCTTTTAGTTTTGCCATCAAAGGATTTGAAAGATCGGACCAGATTTCACTGAAAGGGCGATCCAAGACGTTTCCGAAACTGTAATGCCGCCAGAACTGGTCCGCATGAACCGCGCCATCCCAACTGACGCATCCAATGCCCAGGCCCGAACTGTTCCCTTCGTTCATCCTGAGCAGTTGCAGCACATCTTCCGCCCTGGGGTCCTTTTCTCTACGCATTCGGAGGTATATATAGGGCCCGTCCGCATGGTTATCCACGGTGAGCACTTCTTTGGGCTTTCCCCGCTCATGAAGGTCCCGGGTGCGGTCCATAATCAGGTCCACCACCTTTCGGGTTTGAATGTGTTCCAGATCTTCTTCCACCATGTTGGATCCGCGCCCCGCATACACCAGGTGGTAAAAACAGATCCGTGGGATTTCCATTTCTTCCACCAGATCAAAGATTCGGGGAATCTCCACCGCATTCATTCGGTTGATGGTAAACCGCAGACCCACCTTGAGACCCACCGCCTGGCAGTTCCGGATCCCTTCCATGGCGTCTTTAAAAGCGCTCTTTTTGCCGCGAAAGCGGTCGTTTATTTCTTCCATCCCATCGAGGCTGACCCCCACATAGGAAAGACCCACTTTCTTTAATTCCTCGGCCTTTTGGGGTGTAATGAGGGTACCGTTGGTGGAAATAACCGCTCGCATCCCTTTGGATACCGCATAGTTGGCCAGGTCCACCAGATCGGGCCGCATGAGCGGTTCGCCCCCTGAAAACAGGATCACCGGCGAACCGAAGTCCGCGAGATCGTCAATCAGGCGAAACCCCTCTTCATGGGAGAGTTCCCCTTTGGATTTTTGTTCAACCGCCCTGGCGTAGCAATGGACGCACTTGAGGTTGCAGGCCTTGGTGATATTCCACACCACCACGGGGCGTTTGTCTTCAGAAAACTGAAGGAGATGAGATGGGAGATCTTTAGAGCGCCTTCCGTATCGAAGCGCATCGGAGGGCTCCACTGTACCACAATAGAGTTTGGATATACCGATCATTTTATAGGTTCCACTCGGTTTTATTGTCGCGTCGTAGGGGCAACCCTCTGTGGTTGCCCTGTTTTGGGTGTTCGCGTATCATCAGGGCAGGCACATAGGCCTGCCCCTACAATTAGGAATACCCGCCGATAATATCAGAAAATCCTTCGAAAACGCAAGTATTCATTGACAGCCGGTCTTTTCGCATTCCCCATTCCGCACTCCGCAATTGTTATTCCTCCCCAACCACATGCAGTTTCATCATGTTGGTTTTTCCCTGTTTCATAAGCGGGAATCCCGCAACGATGATAATGCGATCATTTTTTCGAACCAGCCTTTTATTTCGAAGCTGTTTTTCCATGGCCTTGATCATGATGTCCGAATTGCCCATGAGGGGCAGCAAGAGGGCTTTTACGCCCCAACTGAGGGCAAGGGACCGTTGAACGGCTTCGGTGGGCGTAAGGGCGATAATGGGAACCGACGGCCTGTATTTTGAAATGAGCCGGGCCGTGAAACCGGATTGGGAGAAGGGCGTAATGGCACTAAGCCCCAGGTTTTGAGCCGCGAGGCAGGCGGCCTCTGAAATGGTATCGGAAAAACTGGACGTTTTACGTGAAAAAGGGGCGGTTGCCGGAAAATTCTTTTCCGTTACCCTGGCGATTCGCGTCATCATTTTTACGGCCTTTACCGGGTACTTCCCCACGGATGTCTCCCCACTCAACATGATGGCATCGGTACCATCCACGATGGCATTGGCAACGTCGGACGCTTCAGCGCGGGTGGGCAGGGGGTGCTCCGTCATGGACTCCAGCATTTGCGTCGCGGTAATGACCAGTTTTCGTTTCCGGTTCGCCAGTGTGATCATTTTTTTCTGTGCCACCGGCACTTTCTCAGGTGAAAGCTCGACGCCCAGATCTCCCCGTGCCACCATGATCCCCTCACTTGCATCGAGGATTTCCTCCAGCTTGTCGAGGGCTTCCGGCTTTTCAATTTTAGAGATCACGGGAATGTTCACGCCTTTCTTTTTAAGAATGCGTTTCAGGATCTGCACATCCCCGGCATTGCGAACAAAAGAGGCGGCCACAAAATCGATCCCCATATCCAGTCCGAAATCCAGGTCCTTTTTATCTTTTTCCGTGACCGCGATAATGCCGGTGGTGATGCCGGGTAGATTAATCCCCTTGTGTTCGCCGACCCTCCCGCCGGTAACCACTTCGCAGAAAAGATCCGTTTTATTTTTGCTTCGCACCTTCAACTCAATCAACCCATCGTCCATGAGGATCTTGTCGCCTGGCTGAAGGTCCTTGGTGATACCGCCATAGGCCGTTGAAATGATGCCGGGTTCGCCTTTTACTGGGCGGGTTGTGATGGTGAAGGGGTCATGGGCCTTCACCATGAGGCTGCCCCCTTTGATCAGGCCCGTTCGAATCTTGGGTCCCTGGAGGTCCAGCATAATGGCAACGGGTCGTTTAAGGGACCGTGAGAGGGACTTCACCGAATCGGCTACCTTCTTATGCTCTTTATGGGTGCCGTGTGAAAAATTGAGTCTGGCCACGTTCATGCCAGCCAGAATGAGCTCTTTCAATACCTTTCGCGAACTGGTAGCCGGTCCGATGGTGCAGACGATTTTTGTTCTGATGGGCGTCATCTGAATCTCCTTGCAGATTATGAGTGTCACTTTGACTTGTAAAAAATATCCATAGTTCCTAAACAGGTCAAGGATAAACTGTAAGGGCGAAAAATTTTTCGCCCCTACTTAAAGTTTTTGTTTTTTTCCTTGATGCATAAATCATGATGCTCTAAGCTGGTTGAGTGTTTTCATTAATCAAACCGGTTACAAGGGGGGAGGGGTATGAAAAGAAGTACGAGATGGATTTTGTGTGTTCTGTTGGTGGTCAGTGTTTTCACCGTTGTATGTATTACGGCCACCTCCGCCTCGGCGGACAGCCTTTCCGAGGCCATTTCACAGGGGATTAAGGACGGAAAAATTACCAAGGATGCGGAACCCGGTTTCCTGGGGATTCCCGGTGCGCCTAAAGTCAATTTTGTCCTCGGCTTTCTGTGGGCCATATGGGTGGGCTGGATTTTTTCCACGGTGGGGGCATTTGGCGGTATTATGGCCGGTGTGGGGCACATCACCATATTCGGTCTGGGGGACTATGCCAAGGATTTCGGCAAGGGTTATCCCATGAACAAACTGTTGACCGATTCCATCCGTGTGTCCAACCAGTGGCTGGTGGGCCTGAGCGGTTTAATCTCCAGTTTCAACTATTACAAAATGGGTCGTCTGGTGGCCCCCCTGGGCATGTGTCTGGCCATTGGCGGGGTCGGGGGATCATGGCTCATCCCGGATCTGACCGCCGGCAAAATCAGCCTGAAGTCTTATATCGGTTACTTCGGTATTGCGGTGCTGGCTCTCGGCATCATTCTTTTCCGCGAAACCACAAAGGGAGGCCAGGCCAAGCGAAAAAAAGCCAAGGAAGCGGCGGCTGCTTTTGAAAAAGAGGCCAAGAAGGGTGGGGACAGCAAGCAGGGGGTTAAGGTGCTTGAGGGCAGCTGGACCATTATGTTTGTGGCACTTGCCGTGGTGGTGGCCAGTGCGCTCTGGGCCAACCTGGGCGGCGGCGCCAAATGGGTGGCCTACCTCCTGGCCCTGGCGGGTTGGGCCTTGACATTCTTCGTCGGAACCATCCGATTCAGCTTTTACGGCGTGGAGTTTAAATTCAAAGCCTTTATTCCCATGCTGGGCGGTGTCTTCATTGCGGCGCTGGCGTCGTTTCTGGGAGTTGGCGGTGGGTTCCTGTATGTCCCATTTCTCACAACGGTGGCGGGTCTCCCCATGTTCCTGGTGGCCGGCACCAGCGGCCTGGTGGTTCTGGTGGGCATGATCGTTTCCATCTTCAGTTATATGGTGGGAAAAGGCGTCCCGGTCCAGTGGGGTTTTATCGGTGCGGAGCTGGTGGGCATCTTTATCGGCAGCATGATCGGACCCCGTACCTCCAAGTATATTCCGGACATCTGGCTTAAACGGCTTTTTGTGCTGCTCGCTTTTTACGTGGGTCTCAGGTACATCACCAAAGGGTTCCTGGGCTACAGCATTGTCCCGCCATTCTGATGATCTTGGGTCATTCTCTTGTGCACCGTGCCGGTCCGGACTGGGCCGGGCCGGTGCATGGCACTTCTTCTGCCTTCTAATTGAGTCCTAAGGCGGGCTATGTCCGCAATCCAAGACTTTAAATATAATAAAAGTGAAAATAAAGACTAAATTGAGCATTTTGTTTGTTGCCTGTTCCATCGCCCTGTTTCTGCCGTCCCTGTCAGGCGTGGCATTTTGCAGCGACGCTGATCCGGGAGTTCAGATTTTATACGAAGACCGGAGCAGCCCTGAATGCCTCGAATACCTCCAGGAACGATCCGGGGAAGGCAACCATGAGAGTAACGGCCTGAAGCTCAATCCGGACCGATGGCACCGTCCGGTGTACAGGCTTTATTGCGGGGGAGGAGAACGCAGGAATTTTACCGCCCATGATGTGATTGAGTTTCATTTCAGGAGTTTCGAGGCAGATCCGGGCAACCCCACTTTTTACGTGAAAACCTGGAACCAGACCAGCAATCTTGTCTCTATCTCCGATTATATGGATGGCGGCGTGATTGATCATACGTGGCGCCGGGTGACCATTCCCCTTGCCGACCTCGAGACTGCGGCATGGGACCTGGGCAATGTGGAGAGCCTGAACTGGAACAAGGATAGTCTTGAGCGCGTCTATTATGTGGATGATATTATCCTTAGAACGACGAGCCCGCCGGTTTTGATCACCTCCGGGAAAGATGCCCCTTTTCCGGAGAGCAACACGGTCCTGCGCCTCACATTCAACAAACGTTACGATCATAAAAGCGTAAAAGAATTATCCAACTATACCGTCCGGAGCAACACCGACCCATCTTATGAACGTGCCGTGGCGCCTTTGGATACGGGAATCCATTACCGGGTTGAGGAATTTACAGATAGCAAAACCGCTATCAATCGCTACCGGGCATTCTTGAAATTTCCCTTCCCCTTTAAAAATTGGCATGAGTACACGCTGAAGGTTGAGGATATTGCCGATCCCTCCGGCAATCTCATGGAACCGGCATGGTTTTCTTTCACATACGACGATACCCGCCTCCTCAATCCCAATATCAAAGTTAATCAGGTCGGCTACCTGCCCGATCGACCTAAAATCGGTTATGTGGGCGGCTATTCGGGTGACCTTGGCGGCGGCGCATGGGCTGTGGGTGAGAAGGGGGCCATATTTATATGGGATGATCAGTATGGCTGGGGTGAGGCGGTAAGTCCGGTCTCCTCAACCCTTCGTGCGGTGGCAGCCCTCCGGGAGAACCGCGTGTGGGCCGTTGGAGATGCCGGAACGATCATCCATTGGGATGGTTCGGGTTGGAAGCAGGTTAAATCCCCGACATCCCAGGATCTGCTCGCGATCTGTTTTGGCCCCACAAACATCGGGTGGGCCGTTGGCGCAGGCGGCACAACGATCCGTTTGGCCGATGACGTCTGGACCCGGGTTGATACCCCCACCAAACAGAATCTCCGGGCTGTCTGGGCGGGCCCCGGTGGTAAGGCCTGGGCGGTCGGCGACGGGGGCACGATCCTCCGCTGGGACGGCTCCCGATGGATACTCGACGAACAACCCGCCCATGAAGACCTATACGCCATCCATGGCCCCCATGAGGACTGGTTGTGGGCCTGCGGTGCCAACGGCTCGGTGCTTTTACATTCCCATGGACACTGGAAGGCCTTTCAAGATGTTCCTGATACTCCTGTCGGCACGTTAGGGACCCTCCGATCCATGACCTCTGATGAAAACGGGGCGGTATGGATCGGGGGAGACGACGGTCTCCTTTGGCACAAGCCCGGATTCGGCAGTTCCCCTTTTGCGGCCATATCTTCAGGGACCCCAGGCGCTATCCATGCTCTTTCCAGACAACATGGGCGTCAATTCTGGGGCGTGGGGAAGCACGGCGCTTTGATCAACGGGACGTCAAAGGCGTGGGCAGGCTGCGCCAACCTGGGATCCGGAAATCTCTACGGAACGTTCGCACTCGGT
>Ga0257125_1001070_pt1 | contig 30245 bp, 31 predicted proteins | sample SI106_200metaG_FD_190183 | JGI IMG/M metagenome (GOLD analysis project Ga0257125, IMG submission 190183) | Marine microbial communities from Saanich Inlet, British Columbia, Canada - SI106_200 | ecosystem: Environmental > Aquatic > Marine > Inlet | place: Canada: British Columbia | collected... | reverse complement strand
CATCTCCGGCGTAATCCAATGGGCAAACAGGGTCAGGTGGTCAATGGCCAGCGTGAGAGACTCCGCCTTTAAAAAATCTAGGAGATTGGTGCTTTCCGTGGTCAGCTTTTCTCGGTAGTTTTTCAGCTCCCGCAGACGGGCTCCCGGGACAATCCCATCATCTCCTTTCTGACGTGCCAGCAGGATTCCGCTCTCTTCGAAGGTTTCGCGGATGGCAGCCACCCGGGTCGCTAAATCCTGATCACTGAGATCTTCTGCTCCGACACAATATTGACGGATTTCCGGATCATGATCCCCGGGTTCGGTTTTTCCACCCGGAAAAACCAGGGCCCCGGATGCAAAATCAATCTGTTGATGCCGAACCACCATGAAAATCTCGAAGCCCTGGGAAGACTCCCGACCGATAATAATAGTTGCAGATGGAATTGGGACCGGTGGATGTTCAGTTGTCATAGAGCGTCCTTGCCAAGTGGGTTGATAAATCAGGTAAAACTATACAGGTGTTGGATCTCCTCTTTCCAAATCGAACCGTCTATCGTTTCCAGGACCATGGGGATCTCTTCAAAGCGCGGGTCCTGCATAATAAACTGAAAGGCTTTGGTGCCGATCTCACCTTTGCCGAGGCATTGATGACGGTCTACGCGGCTGCCCAGTTCTTTTTTGGAATCGTTGAGGTGCATGGCTCTTAAATACTCAAAGCCGACGATTTTATCAAAAAGAGCGAAGGTTTTCCGGCAGGCTTTCAGGGTTCTCAAATCATACCCGGCCGCAAACGTGTGACAGGTATCCAGGCAGACACCGACCCGCGATTTGTCTTCGACTCGGTCTATGATTGCTGCCAGGTGTTCGAACTGAAATCCGAGATTGCTGCCCTGGCCGGCGGTGTTTTCGATAATGGCGGATACGCCACTGGTTTGATCCAGGGTGATATTCACAGATTCGGCGATGGTTTCGAGGCAGGCTTCCGGAGAACTCTTTTGCAGATGGCTGCCAGGATGAAAGTTGAGCATAGTCAGACCCAACTGTTCACAACGCTGCATCTCATCCAGAAAGGCTGTTCTGGATTTTTTTAACGCGTCTTTGTCAGGGTGACCCAGATTGATCAGGTAGCTGTCATGGGGGAGGATAACCCGCAGATCAAACCCATGTTCCTCGCAGTTTAGTCCGAACTGCTCGATATTAGTGGCGGTCAACGGTTTGGACCGCCACTGCCGTTGATTCCGTGTAAACATCGCAAAAGCTCTGGCTCCGATCTCTTTGGCGTTCAGGGGGGCGTTCTCAACTCCCCCGGCGATACTGACATGGGCGCCGACTCGTTTCATTTGATATTCTGCAGGTTTATTGATTGGTTCTGTCTCGTCCGGCCATCCTACCTGAGTCCCGTAGGTAAAACAAGCCGGTTTCCTTCAATTTCCAGGGAATAACTGTCAGACAGAGACTTTGATTGGAAAAAGCGATGGTTTATTGAGATATGTTAAGGACTAAAGAGACAATCGGAACTATAATAGCTCTTAGGGATCGTACAAAAATAACTTGGCATAATCTGTCCGCAAAAGTCCCGAAAAGACTGGACATTTTGCAGACAGAATGCCAAGTCAACGTGTTTCCTTTACACCTACAACGCGATTCCTTGACATTGATGGGAATCACTCGAATGGGAAACACTTGAGTAATTTTTGAGCCAACCCTTATACAAACCAGCATACCGTCCCGGGCATATTAAAGGCTGAGTATTGACAAATCCGCCTGCAAGCCAACCTGCGCTGGACATCAAGTTGCTAGAGAGAAAATGAGTGAAATGAGAGATAAAACCGTAACGACCGTCATTGATCAGGGGGCATGCATCGGTTGCGGGACATGCGTCGAGGTCTGTCCTGATGAGACAATATCCATCATTGATGACAAGGCCCGCGTGACTGGCAGCGAGTCTTTGAATTGCGATCACTGTGCCGCCGCCTGTCCGGAAGAAGCCATTCAAGTGGCTGCCGTCGACGGGACCCTCTCCCAGTATCAGACTTTTCAAGCGCTCGAAGACTGGCTTCCCCACGGAGAATTTGATACGGCCAGTCTGGTGAATCTGATGCGCTCGCGCAGATCCTGCCGCAACTTCCAGGTGAAACCGGTTTCCAGGGATATTCTGGATGATCTGGTCAAGGTCGGGATCACGGCGCCTTCCGGATCCAATTGTCAGATGTGGTCATTCACGATTCTGCCAGACCGGGAATCCGTGATAGCGTATGGTGAAAAGATCATGGCGTTCTTCTCTCGTCTGAACCGCATGGCCGAGAATGTCTGGCTGCGGACCTTTATGAAAATCATCGGCCGGAATCAACTCGCCGGGTATTATCAAAATCACTACCAGAGTGTTCAGGATGGCCTTGAGAGTTGGAAAAATGAGGGCAAAGACATCCTTTTTCATGGGGCTCAGGCGCTGATCATTGTGGGGTCGAAAGCGGTGGCGAGCTGCCCGACCGAGGATGCGTTGCTGGCAACACAGAATATTCTGCTGGCGGCACACAGTATGGGGCTGGGGACCTGTCTGATAGGCTACGCCATCGAAGCGATGAAAGAGGATGTGAACGTCCGGGATTATATCGAGATCCCGGAAAATGAAGACCCCTATGCGGTGATTGCACTCGGATATCCCGATGAAACCTACCGGGCTGTGGCTGGGCGGAAACCATTTATTCAACGTGTCGTCAAGAAAACTTCTTAAGTGACAGGATTTTATGAATCTGGATGAGATGAAAACGGTGATTCCGGCAGACTGGCTGGATCAACACCGACTGGAGTACATTGAGCTGAGTGAAAAAATAACCCGGACGATTATGATGGCAGAAGCCGCTAATAAGGGTTGGAAAGAACCGCTCACAAAACTGTCTGACTTTGAAGCCTTTATCGCTTCCGAAGCAGCAGACAAGGAGATGTCAGCGGAAAATATCCGGCTGTTTCTGATGGATGCCGGAAAGATCCGGGCTCGCAACAATATATTTGAAAAATACTGTGTTCCGCTTCTGCCAAAGGATGACCAGGGGAAGTGTACGGCTACGAAAAAAGTAATTCTCGATTTTATCCGCTTTACGGTCGAGGAAAAATAACCGGTTTCGGGTCCCAGCTGCCATTCCTATTTTCTCCATACTCGCATTTAAACCCCGGCAATGCCCGGCCAGGCATAAAACAGACATCTTCCCCCTGGCTGGGGGAGAGGTAGAAACCGGTTTTTCCAGAGATCAACCTGGAAAAACAATCCGTTTCAGCTCGGTTCCAGCTTGAATCCAGCCCTTTTTATATTCCTATCATACTGATATATTATCCTGTATTCTCTAACTATCAGAAAAAGTTAAAAAACTAGTTGCAATTTTACTAAAAATTATGAAAGATCTTCTTGGAACTTATCAGTATTGTCCGGTGAGTTTCATCTTGATTTTGAAATATAGTGTTGGTTTCGAGAAAAATGTTTTTGAAATAATGCTATGCGTAAGCGACTAACGGAATACAGGAACGATTATGCCGACAGGAACAGTGAAATGGTTTAATGATAAGAAAGGGTTTGGTTTCATTCAACGTGACGAAGGAGGAGACATCTTCGTTCATCATACAGCAATCACCATGCCTGGTTTTCGAACTCTGAATGAAGGTGAGCGGGTGGTTTTCGAGATTGAAGAAGGAGATAAAGGCCCAGCTGCGAAAAATGTTCAGAAAGAAGAATCAGAAAGTACCGTTGCGGAATAGACGCTTAGAATAAAGCATTAGTATTTCAGAAGCATAAAGTACTTTGAGTAGATTCGCATTTAAGGCTAATGCCTGATAAGTCAGACAGTTTTTGCAGTAAGACGACAAATCATTGAGTTGATTTCAGCCTTTGACGAAAAAGCCAGGGAGACGTTTTTCGAAAACAGAGGCTGAAATTTCCCCAGTTCAGCATTTCATTAAATGACCCGGCATTCTGCCGCCTTCGATTCCCTGCTGTTTTACCGCCATTCTACCCCTGCCTATCTCAGGTTCTCAACCCCCTCTTTGCTGCTCCATCCGGATTTCGTCACACATACCTGGTCAAGTGGCCCGATGATGTTGCGAGCTTTGGTTGGGAAATTCTGCAGATGTGTACTGATGATGTTGATAAAAGGGGTTTCATGCATAAAGTAGAGTGGCAGCTCCTCGGATATGAGCGTTTGAAACTGTCGATAAAGCCCGGTTCTGATTTCGGGATCAGTCTCTCTTCCAGCTGCCCCCAGCAGAACATCCAACAGTTCGTTGGATATTCCGGCGGTGTTGTCTCCTACCCGATGCCGGATATGTTCTGAACGGAAAAGCGGGTGCAGGTTGATTATCGGGTCTCCCCACTCGATCACCCTGGAAAGTGTCATGTGATGCTGCCATTTGGAGACCTGGATATACCAGTCTATGTAACTCTGCGGGGGGTCCAGTTCCACTTTAATTCCGATTTTTTCCAACTGCGACTTGATGTAGCTCGCAACCTGCTTTTCATAGCCCCCTGGATTTGGCATCCATGTCAGCTGTGTTGAAAAACGGGTGCCGTCTTCAGTTCGAGGATAACCCGCCTGATTCAACAACTGCTCAGCTTTATTCAAGTCCAAAGGGTAGAGGTCGACATCATCATTGTAAAAACGACTTTCAAGAGGCAGCGGTCCAGTCAGGGCCAGTGTGTAGTCCCGATAAATTGCGGCGTTGATGAACTCCAGGTCAATGGCAGATGCGATTGCCTGTCTGACCCGCTGGTTTTTCAGCGTTTTTTTGCGCAGGTTGAATTCGAGATAGTTTAAAGCACCGACGTTTTCATGGTCGATTGATTCTATCCGTAGTTCGTTATTTTCAGAGAGACTGTCGCTGACATCCAGGTTCTGCAGAAAGGTAAACAGATGGGCGTTGCCGCTGTTCAAAGCCGTTATGGCGGCTGAAAAATCGGATCCGTTTTTACCGATGATCTGGTTCAGGCAGGGTCTGTCCGGTATTAGAAAGCGGTTGAAACGTTGTAGAATGAATCCTTCCCCGGCTCGATAATCGGCTACCAGAAATGGACCGGAGCCCACAGCTTTAATGTTGGCCGGATTTTTGAAGATGTCCCCGCTACCGTAGATGTGTGCAGGCAGGATCGGTAAGAAGGGACTGGCCAGACCGATCAGTAGCGCGGGGTCGGGTTGTGAAAGATGCATGACGAAGGTTGCCGCATCGGGGGTTTCTACTAATTCGACCCGGCCGAACATCTTCTCTCCCAGGGGGTGGTATTGTCTGAATATCCGGTATGAAAAAGCGACATCCTCGGAGGTGACGGGCCATCCGTCGTGAAAAACGGTGCCCTCCTGCAGGTAAAACCGATGGGTCATTCCGTTGCTGGAAACTCCCCATGAGGATGCCAGATAGGGAAGAAATGATCCATCTTCACCCATTTTCAGCAGGGAAACAAACACGTTGCTGGCCGCAGAGGTAATAGACAGGTCACCGCTGATCGCAGCGTTAAAATGGGCTGGAAAGGGGTGAAAAAGCTGAACCAGGTCCCCATCGTCTTCAGCCCGGGACAGTTGTGGCTGGTACAGAAAAACAAGTGCAAAGACTAAAATCAGGACCTGCTGGCTTCGAAAAAAAACTGTCTTCATCTGTCACTTCCTGGCGGACATCCGCAAATCGGGTTTGCTGTGTTACGGTTCATAAATTCGTTCAGACTTCAGGGACGCTTTGACTGATTCATTTCCCACTTAGGGGACGGTACCAGGGAAATAGATTCAATAAATGGTTCCTTACAATTACCGGGCTGGTCAGAGACTTGATTGTGAAACCTTGTTTGATCAGCATAAAATAATTTTACCGCTTGGTACAGTAAGATGGCGCTCTTTTTGAGTAGATTTCGATCCCCTTTTCTGTTTTGTAATAGGTCTTTACCGATAATTTGATTGATTAATCAGCGCAATATCATTAATAATAACCCATCACCCAAAGAGTGAAAAAGAGAGGTGTAACCATTTAACACACAAAAACAGATGAAATCCGTGATCATGTCCTGCAGCAAATTGTTGTTTCTGTCCGTATGGGTGCTTGCCGGTTGCTCATCCACCGTTTTTCATCCGGTAGTCTCTCAGCAGACACCAGTTTCCAGGGACAACGCGCTGATTGTGATGGGGGTTACCTGGGTGGAAATATACAATGATACCGAAGACGCTCTGGATAAAAAACAATATAGCGCAGATCTCCTCAAGAATGAGAAAAGCGTGCGTAAACTCCTGGTGGATGAAAAAGGCACTGCCTTGAATGGAGCGCTGTACTACCTGTCCCGTTTCCAGTTTCATTTTGAGAACCCGGCAGAGGAAGAACACGGTTTTATTCGATTCGACAGGGATGTCAGGGAATATGAAGAAATTGCCATCCATGAGTTCAGTCCCGGTTTGGTACAGTTGGTTAATATTGAGATTGAGCAGCGCCATTATAACGAAGACGGGCAAATCGGCGACGTAGACTATCGTTGGAAGAAACACAGGATTGAATATAAAAAGGACTATGGCAGCTGGGATCTTCAGGCAGGCAGGGTCTCCTATCTGGGGCATCTGCGCATGTACTTCAAGACCAGACGGTTTGTATTCGGCCTGTTAACACCTGAGGAACTGGTTAAACAGACTCAATTGGTGGCCATCGTAATCGAAGATCGATTCGATGAGGTGAAGCAGCGATTGAAAAATAAAAAGCCCTGGTTTCCGGTAGCCGAGATGGTCAATCAGGCCAGACCAGCCAAATGGATCTTTCTGCAGGACGCCTTCGCTGAATTTCAACAGGGTGCCGGATTGGAAACAGGTAAAAAAAAGATCATCAAACGGAATAAAAAGAAGTTCTTTTTCTAATGGTCCAACATTGCAACGACTCTACCCGCTTAATAAAGGTCAATGAGTATCAAACCCTGGAAAATTCTGCGTTCAAAGTACCTGGTACAGGACCAGTGGCTGGCCCTGCGGGCTGATACCTGCCTCACCGCGGAAGGCGTCGAGCTTGATCCCTTCTACATATTTGAAAAGCAGGACTGGGCCCATGTCATGGCCTTTGACAATGAAGGGCGCGTCCTGATCGTGCGCCAATACCGCCACGGCAGTAAAACGATTTGTGCGGAACTGCCCTGCGGCGTGATCGATGACAGCGACCTTTCCCCCCTGGATGCAGCAAAGCGCGAACTGCTGGAAGAGACCGGTTGTGTGGCCGAAGACTATGAGGCGATCAAGCCTGTTTACGCCAATCCGGCCCGACAGACCAACTGGGTGCGTTGTTTTGTTGCTTATAACGCCAGGAAGGTTGTTGAGCCCAATCTGGACGTCTCCGAAAACATCGAATCGGAATTTGTCAGCCTGGAAGCGCTTTTCAGATTGATCGACAGCGGTGAGTTTTCACAATCGCTTCACATCTCCAGCGTGTACCAGGCTCTCAGAAAGACCGGAAAACTTAACCTGGAAGAGGTCGTCCTCTTCTGAACCGGAAAAAAGACCTTGCACAGGTGACATGGTGGAACCGATCGTATACAACCGTAACTTCAGCAAGTGGTTTGCCAAGGATGTGCTGCGGGCTATTAAAAAGTACCACATGATCCGGGAGGGCGACACGGTTCACGTGGCCCTGTCCGGTGGGAAGGACAGCATGACGCTGCTGTACATCCTCAGTTATCTGCGTCAGTTTTCCTATCTGCAATTTGAATTGGAAGCACTGCATGTCAAAACGACTGACTATGATACGACGGTCATGCAGGCCTACTGCCGGAATCTGGGGGTTCCTTACCTTGAGGCGGTGCTGAGAAAGGGGCCGGACCCGGAGGAGGACCAACCGTGTTACATCTGCTCCCGACTGAAAAGAGGCGCGCTCTCGGAACTGTTGAAACAGCAACGGGAGAGCCGTGTTGCCTACGGTCACCATGCAGACGATGCGGCGGAGACGTTTTTGATGAATATGATCCAGAACCGCAAACTGGGCAGTTTCTCACCCCGGGTCTCTGTCGCGGGTCACCCCATGGTGATCATCCGACCTATGATATACCTGGCTGAAGAGACGATTCGCAGGTTGCATGCCTATGCGTCCCTGCCGCTGCTGGACTATCGGTGCCCCCATGAAGCGACCGGTCTCAGGAAAGAGTTCAAGGAGCGCGTCGCCGGACTGGACGCCTATTTCAACACCACGGGCTTTTCCCGCCGGGTGGTGGATGCAATTGAGAATATTGACCGAACCAATATCTGGTCAGACGTGGAATAAAACCAATACCCTTTACGTGTATCTTATCGATCCATCACATATTTTCAGGCATACATATGAACACAATCGCCATTGAAGACAAACACGCCATCCCGTTTTTCAACAAGCTTCAGGTATCCATCGAAAGAGGTGAGGGGGTGTATGTCTGGGATGAGAGTGGCCGCAAATATCTGGATTTCACATCGGGCTGGGGGGTCACCTGTCTTGGCCATGCCAATCCGGTCATCACCCGGGCCATTTGCGAACAGGCTGAAAAGATTATTCAAAATCCCAGTTCCGGGTTGACCTATTCTCCAGCCAGGGCAAAGCTGCTGGATCTACTGTCTTCGATCCTGCCCGGACACCTGCAAAAGGTCTTTTTTTCCAACAGTGGTGCCGAAGCCAATGACGCAGCCATCAAACTGGCCCGTAAGGTTTCGGGAAGAACGGATATCATCTCTACTCACAAGAGTTTTCATGGCCGTACCATCAGTGCCGCGTCTGCCACCGGACAGGCGAAGCACCGGGAAAAATTCAACCCGTTGATGCCGAACTACCGCTTTGTGCCTTATAATGACCTGGCAGCCCTGACCGAAGCCATGGACGAGAGGGTGGCGGCAGTGATCCTGGAACCCATCCAGGGTGAAGGAGGCGTGAACATCTCCCCCGAGGCCTATCTGCAAAATGTGTCGAATATTTGTGAAAAGAACGGATCATATCTGATCATGGACGAGGTGCAGACCGGATTCTGCAGAACCGGCCCCATGTTTGCAATCGATGGACTGGACATCAAAGTGGATTTCATGACCATGGCCAAAGGCATCGCCGGCGGATTTCCCATCGGCGCTTTTGCGGTTTCGGATGAGATCGCCGGCAAGATAGAAATGGGGGACCATGGCGGCACCTACTGTGGAAATCCGTTGGGAACGGCTGTTTCCTATGCCGTGATCAAATATCTGATCGATAATCGCATCAGTGAACATGTCGAAATCATCTCAGCAGCAACCTTTGAGGAGCTTTATCGCTGGCAGAGAATATTCGGTGATGTCATTGCCGATGTTCGTGGTCGGGGGCTGTTGATAGCGATTGAGTTTTACAAGTCCTCAGATGCCAGTGCCATCTATGCGCAGTGCCTGGATGCGGGACTTTTTGTCAACATCACCCAGGAGAAGGTCATCAGGCTCTTTCCGGCTCTGAATATTACGCCTGACGAGATGCAGGAGGGGCTGCAGATCCTGGAAAAAATCATAGCCCGAATGGTGAACGCCTGAACAGGAATTGAATATGGTGTACCGCAAGGCGGTGATCTATTTTCTGAGCGGCACCGGTAACTCATACCGGGTGTCGACCTGGCTGGAGCAGCAGGCAACGGCAGCGGGTCTTGAGACAAAGATCTGTTCGGTGAATAATGCTCATCCGCAGCAGGAAATTGCTGACTCCGGCGAAACGTTGCTGGGCCTGGTCTTTCCCACCCACGGTTTCACAGCCCCCTGGCACATGATCAAGTTTGCGGCGAAACTTCCCCGCCGAAAAACAACCCAGGCCTTCTGTATGGCAACCCGCGCCGGCCTGAGATTCGGTAAAGTCTTTCTACCCGGGATCAGCGGCTCGGCCACCTTTCTGATCTCCCTGATTCTTTTCCTGAAGGGATACCGGGTGCGCGGCGTGACCGCCATCGATATGCCTTCTAACTGGTACTCCCTGCACCCCATTCAAAGAACTGGAAGTATTGAGCGGATCAAAAAAAGGGCCACAAGCAAGGTCCGCAAATCCATGGCCCGGCTGCTGCAGGGACGCAGAATGTGGCTGACCTGGAATAACCTTTATGAGACGATCTGGGGGATTCCTCTTTCTTATATTTCGTTGCTTTATCTGCTGGTGGGTCGCTTCTTCCTGGCCAAGCTCTTTTTTGCCAACCGGGATTGCGACGGCTGCGGAATCTGCGCCGTCAACTGTCCGGTAGGGGCTATCCAGATGCAAGGCGTTGACGGTCAGTGGCCCTTCTGGCGCTATAACTGCGAAAGCTGCATGAAGTGCGCGGCTTTCTGCCCGAAAAACGCCATCGAGGCCGGACATTCCTGGGCTGTGGTACTGTGGATTCTTACTTCCTGGCCAGGTGCCGTTTTCATGCTGAACCAATTGAATCTGGTCCTTCCCGGTGTTGAACATTCACCTGGCACCTGGATGGCATCAGTCATTGACCTGGCATTTTTCTACCTAGCACTGATCATCTCCTACTTCATCTTCTCCCGTTTGCTAAGAATCCCCTTCATCAACCGAATCTTCACCCTCACCACCTTCACCCATCTGCCCTTCTGGGGCCGCTACCGCGAACCCGATACAAAAATAAAACATCTGCGGGATAAAAAAGGGGATGATAAAGTGGTTGCTGAATGAAACCAAAGTCATGTTGATATCAATATTGGGGGTTGGATCGTTGGAGATACAAAGCGGGGGGTGAAACCCCTACAGTTTTTGATTCACTCCTGGTTGCCATGAAACGTTTACAAAACACTTCGAGATATTCGTCCAGTGCTGAGATAGTGGACCATAACAACCCAGGATAGATTGTGAATGGGCAAACAGCAGCGTGGATCAAATGGAGTGTCTGGCTCCGGTCTTTTTTAGATAAGGGTCGGTTCAAAAATTACTTGGATTTTTTCTGCAAAATGTCCAGTCTTTATGGGACTTTTGTGGACAGATTATGCCAAGTTATTTTTGTACGATCCCTAAACGAATTTTCAGACGCGATCTGTAAAACCAGTTCAGCGGTCCAATGCCTGCTGTATGGTTAAACAACTGAAAGGTGGGCTAAAAATTGCATTTTACCACGTTTCGACAATATTTTGTTTGCTCCCAATTAGGATTTAGGGTTGGCTCAAAAATTACTTGGCATTTTGTCTGCAAAATGTCCAGTCTTTATGGGACTTTTGCGGACAGATTAGGCCAAGTTATTTTTGTACGATCCCTTAGAAGGAGCAAAGCGACGAGTAAATTCCGGTGATCGATCAGTTAGACCGTGTACCATGTTGACTTCCGCATCGTTAACAACGTCGTCGACTACAACAAGCATCTTTCGGGGCTGAAATTGTCTCGGGAAGGCACGTTCCTCCCTACGGTCTAGCAAATTCCCTGTGTACGCTTCACTCATCTTGTTCTGCTTCTTTCTATTATTGTAAATGCTAAGATAATAGACCGATTGCATCCGCCATGAGCGCAACACTCGGTACTGGTGGGTGGTTAACCCTTATCGAAATCATGTCCCTTCTTAGGGGTATTCATGATCTCTCCAGATCGGGACTTTCACCCGATAAGAGGCACCAAGCTTCGCTTGGCGCTCTAACGCCAGCACAAGGGGCCTGCCGGATGAAAAGCAAGTACCTTGGATTTACTCATATCTCATTAAAAACAATGAGATAAAACCTAAATTTGCCGAGGCAGGCCCCTTTGATGCTTTTGTTATGCTTTGCTTTTAGCTTTCAATTGATATGTCAATTACCAGCTTTCCAACATGCTTTTTTAATTCAAACTGTTGTTGAGCTTCGGCAATTTGTGACAGAGCAAAGGTGTTTGCAACAATGGAATTGATTTCCGCTGCTTCTATTCGCTTGATTAGATTCCCAAATACCTCTTCGCCCAGGACAGTGCAACCGAACAGGCTTAGATCCTTCAGATAAAGTGTTCTTACATCCAACTCCACGAGCGGTCCAGCTATTGCTCCTGCTGTAGCGTATCTTCCGAACGGTTTTAACACTTCGAGATGATCGGGCCATTGCTTACCAGCTACCAAATCGATAACCACATCGATACTATTTTTTCCAAGTGTTTGAATAACATTTTCGGTTCTGGAGAGTGTTCGATCAGCACCCAAGCTTAAGACATCCGCTGATTTTGATGAGCTGGTGATCGCAATGACTTTGGCACCTCGAGCTTTGGCGAGTTGAATTGCAGCTGAACCAACACCACCAGATGCACCAGTTACCATAACAGTGTCGTTGGCTGTAACATTGGCACGGGTTAACATGTTTTCTGCTGTGGAGTAGGAACAGGGGAATGATGCAAGTTCAGCATCACTAAGTGAGCTATTGATTTTATAGGTATGTCTTGCTGCTACAACCGTGTACTCAGCGAAGCCACCATCGCATTCTGAACCAAAATACCAAGGCGATTTTAATATCGAACCGCCAGCTTCACGTATGCATGGCTCTATAAGTACACGTTCATTTAAAAGGTTTTTTTCAACTTGCTCGCCAACAGCAACGACTCTACCGCAAACATCGGCACCTTGTATTCTGGGAAATTGAATCGGGTTTCCCGACCAACTCGCATCATCGCTATTTCCTCCAGATTTTGAGTACCATGCGGTTCGAGTATTGATATCCGTGTTGTTTACACCAGCTGCACTTACTTTTATGAGAACATCACGAGCTCCTATACTTGGTACGGGGATATCTTTGCGTAACACTAGCTTATCTAAATTGCCGTGGCCTGTTAGTTGAATGCCCGACATGATGTTTGGTATGGTGTTCATTACAACTCCATTTTATTAGCAGTCACGGTTTCACCCGCAGCCCACACTAAACTGGACAGACACGGTAATGAGTGGTGAAACAATGGGTAACAATAGGCCCTCAAAAGTGCGGGGCTGTCGGGTATAAAAATTTGTTGTGAAATTTGCTGCATCTATGATTTGTATATAATTGAAATATTGAATATATGAGATAAGCAATTTTCGTTTATTCTACTATATATGCGCCGTTTACCGATGATTATTATTTAATTCCTTTAGGCCTTGTTCAGCATCATCAAGAGCATCTTCCAATGATTCATAAGTATCCAGTCCCTCCCAAATGATGTCTCTTTTATCAGAAGCCACTATATACGAATCTAATTCTTGGATATAGCCAATATCTAATTGACCACCACCGTTAATCAATTTAGAAATATTTGGATATTTTTTCGAATTTTTTAAAAATTTCATAACAATATCGAAAACTACAAATTATTACGCCACATAACGCCATTATAACCGACCGCTAAACATATTTTGAGTTTAAGATAGTTTTGCCAAGAACGCATAACTTGAGCCCAGCAGCGGCGATATGCGGTCCGGTTGATAAATTTGTTCTGTGATGCGGAACTCAGATTTCAACCTGAAATTTTTGTATTTTTATTTCAGGTAAATGTTTGTAATGTTTTTCATTCCCCGTTATTAGAGGCAATTGTTTTATCACTGCTGAGGCGCCGATTAATGCATCAGCCAGTTCCATTGAATGGCTTAATGCGTATTGTTCAACGTAAAACATGGCTTTAGTAGAGATTAGTTCATCTATCTGAATGACCTGAGCATTTAATATACCCAAGGCTTTTTTAAATGCATTGAGTTCTTTCTTGTTTCTGACTTCTTGAATAACCTCAATGTAAGTTACTACTGAAATGCTAAATCTATCCAGAGTATGAATTGCATCAATTGCGTTTTGATAACCTCTTGAGTACCAAATTAAAACATCTGTATCGACAATCAAAATGATCTCCTTTTTCTGAGATTCCGAACATATCCTTTGACATCGTCCATATCAGTTCGGTCTTTCCACATACCGCAGAACTCATTTTGCTTATTTTCCTGATTCGATTCAGCAATAGGTACAATTTTCGCGTAAGGTTTACCATGAAATGTAATAATGACCTCTTCCCCTCTCATTGCGGCATCAAGAATTTCTTTTGTATGAAATCTAAGATCTTTACTGGTTGCTTGCATCGTATAATCCTCTTGTTAAAGTTTACAATTACAAATATAAACTTCATGGGTGATTCAGTCAAGAAAGACCTTTGCTTTACACACAGAACGCCTGGCTCAGTTGCGGCCCACAGTCAACTTGATTCGAAACAGTAATTGATTGTTTAACATTGGGCGACAATAGGCCGCAAAACTGCGAGGGCCGTCAACTGTAGCCATATATTAGTGGATGTTCATAATTACAGGATGTTATGTTTTATCGTTTGATAACAATTCCTTAGCTATTTCAATACTAAAATTAATATCGCCTTCACCAAAATCTGCTTTCTTATGGGTTTTATTTTCATAGATCGTGATAAATTCTTTTGCTGAGTACTTGATAAAACCTTTAACTGAATTGATGCCAACATCATAAATAATTCTGGCGAATACTGGGCCTACTCCATATAACCTAGCTAAATCTGACAACGATGCCAGTTCATCTAGTTTATCTTGTGAAATATTCGTTTCCTGAGATAATTGATCAGTTCCCGTTCCACAATTAACCTGGTTAAAGTATTGTTTTGTATTTTTAATTCCATTTTTTTCAAGAGTTTCAACGGTCTTGATATCAATTCCTGGGAATTTATTCAGATTGATTGGATTAGGATGGTAACTATTTACTTCTCTTTTTAGTATTGTCAAATACTCTATTGATAAACTAGTCTTTTTTGAGAATATTTCGACTTTTTGTTTTGATTTCAGTTCGTCAATTAGTGCTTTCAAGGTTTTGATTCCATTGGAATCGAGGATCTTGAACCTCTCCTCAATATCCTGCTTCAAAATAACCCTGCTGGGAATCATGTTTCTTTTTTGAAGACTTTTTTTGAACTTCAGTAAACTAAATTTTTCAAAATCAATATAGTATTGTTCTTTCATAATTAATTGTTTTTAGCCACAACACAGTGAAATGTTTGTTTTCCTTTTGACTTTGATACCAAATTTATATCAGTTGAGAAACCGGATTTAGATAATAGATCTTTTACATCCTCAGCAGTATAAAAATTAAAAATATCTCTGTTCAGGTTTCTCTGTTTTAATTGCTTGATATCTTCAAAAGCAACAATGAATATTCCACCGGGTTTTAGAATATTGGATACTTTTTGTGCGGTGAATTCGGGTTTTGGCCAAAAATAAATTGTGTTTACACTTGAAACTTTAGTGAAAAAGTTATTTTCATATGATAATTTGTCAAAATCTCCTTTTAGAATTTTGACCTTTCCAAATTTTACATATTTCTTATTTTTTCTCCGAGCTCTTAAAACCATTGGATCTGAATAATCAACACCTTCGAAATATCCATCATTGCTTAGAACGGCTAAATTATAAATTAGCTTTCCTGTACCACAGCCCATATCCAGCACGTAATCGCCGGCTTGTACTGACAATTGTTCGCAGACAAGACTATTTAGATAGGCATTACCTATATCGAATACGGTAGACATTATATACCGACCAAAAAGTCCCGATGGTTTTTCTGCTTGTTTAGAAAAAAACGTTGAAAAACTCATATCCGCAAATGTTTTTGTTGATTGATTTTCAAACCATAACACAGACATCAGCGGCGGCCCATACTGAATTTTGATCTGAGCAGTAAAAGGTTGTTTCACGTTGGGCAAAGAATGAACCCAAAAGCGCGAGGGCCATCCGACTGCATTCGTTATGTGTTTTAGTAAAAATTAATTCGTCATGCAATATGATTGGGACGTTTCTGTATTTATTTGGAACCTAAGTAATATCGAAAATCACAAAAATCCGCTCCTTCCATAATAGTTTTGGTACGCTTCAATCTGAGTCTAGAATTAAGACCTTTAGCGAAAGGTTCATCACGACAACAGGAGAATTCAACTCCAAAATTATCTAAACCTATTTCTTTGTATTTTTCATAATAAGGACATCGAAAAACATTGAAAAAATATGTAGATGAAGTCTGCTCTAAAACATCCATTTCCCAGATGCCACCATCACCCCAAGTAGCAACATCTTTAACCAATTCCTCTATAACACCAAGACCCTCTGACTTTATAATGTTCTGGCCACGAAAAAAAGCTTCTTGTTGATTGACTTCCTTTAATATTTCTAATGCTTCATCATTACCTATTCTTTGGGATACTGCTTTGATCACTGGTGTTATTGCAAGAGCTTCTATAGCCCTTTTTTCGATACGATTAATCTTGTTTTTCTCTGAATGTTTTTTCATAATTACCTGCAATTTTGTGCACAGAACACGGGTTTCAGCCGCAGCCCACACTGAACTGGAACAATGCGGCAATTGGATGTGAAACATTGGGCAACAATAGGCCACAAAATGTGCGGGGCTGTCGGTCTGCAAACATTCGTTCGGCGAGTTTTATTAGTTAGATTGTAGAATCTCACGTCCTTGAGATGTGAAAGAAATACCTTGTTGGTTTTGTGTTCCAATCATTATCGACTCAATAATTGGCGGATTAGTTAACTTGTCCGATTTCCACTTAACGATGAAATTTACACCTGACCCGCCACTCTTGTCGTTTTCCGGAATAACATAACGTAATGATTCCAAAGGCTTTAGTGTTATCGACTTATCAAGAAATCTTTTTACTAGCTTTCCCTGAGTTTCATAATAGCCAACTTCAGAAATTGTGATACGCAGCTTTTGGTCTATGTTCCTGATGCTCAGCGTTATTGTAAGTAAAAACGGTCTTTCTCGGTTACCAATATAAATGTGTGAATAGGCTGGAACATAAACAGTTTGCCCATTTGACAGACGATCCTTGGCGACTCCCAAGATGGGCATAAATAAACAAAAACTATAAAAGAGAAAACAAAACAGAAAAATAAACTTCTTCATCTTATACTCCTATATTTTACGTGCCGAACGCGTTTTTCAGCCGCAGCCCATACCGAACTGAACCGACACGGTAATCGGCCACAAAATGTGCGGGGCTGTCGGTCTGCAAACACTCGTTATCCAATGCGTTTGCTGATAGGATGATCTTCGTTTAACTGAAGCAAATCCCACAGGTTCCCATATAAATCCTCAAATACCGCAACCATACCGTAGGTTTCATTTTTTGGATCACGTACAAATCTGATTCCTTTTGACACCATATTATTGTAATCCCTCCAGAAATCATCTGTGTTAAGGAAAAGAAACACCCTGCCCCCAGACTGGTTTCCAATAAAAGATTCCTGTTGAGGCTTTGATGCTCTGGCTAGTAATAAAGTTGTTCCACTGGACCCAGGGGGAGATATCACAACCCATCGCTTGTCTTGCTCTGGTTGATAAGTATCTTCAATCAATGTGAAATTCAATTTCTCAGTATAAAAATTAATTGCCTCGTCATAGTCTTTTACAACCAGGGCTATGTGAACAATTGATTGTTTCATATTTTTTCAGGATGTTAATTTTTCTGGATAACGCCTGTGTCAGCGGACTTTTGAGGAGCGCAACAACGAAAAAGTCCGCTGTACATATTTGTTAAAAGGCTTCTTGACACAAGTAACATATGCGCATAACATATACGCATATCAAGTAAAATAAAATCGGAGGTAACTATGCAAACAGTGTTTGACAGCTCGGCTCCCAAAAAACCAACAAATTTAAGCATAAATAGCGATTTGCTTCAGAAGGCCCGAGAATTTGAAATAAACCTTTCAGCGACATTTGAGAATGCACTTGCCGAGATCGTCAAACAAAAGCAAGAAAAAAAATGGCTGGAAGCCAACAAAAAAGCAATAGACGAATATAATGCGCACACAGAAAAGCATGGCGTATTCAGCAATGGTCTTAGGAGTTTTTGATGCCTCAATTTACTGTCTACGAAAATATCAATGAACAGTCGAAAGACTCATTCCCCTATCTTCTTGATGTCCAAAATAGTATACTGGAAGGACTAAATACACGCGTTGTCATACCTCTGTGTCCGTCTGTCGCACTTGGGAAAAAAGCTATAAGCAATTTGTCTCCACAGGTTGAAATACAGGGAATCTCCCACACTCTCCTTACTTCACAATTAGCTGGTATAGCGATATCAGAAATTGGACCACCTGTTTGTGAACTGTCAAATAATAGAATTGAGATTATCAAAGCCCTGGATTTTCTTTTCACCGGTTTCTAGGCTTTTAACACCGGTATCATCGGGTGCCAAGCGTAATTTGTGTTAAAGTTGATGTTGCCAAGACTACAGTATTTGAAATGCCAAAAATGCCGATGCACTCCGGTGAATACAAATGTTAACCAGGTCTATAAATAGAGTTCAAAATCTAGAACATCCAGCATCAAACCAAAATGTTTATCTAATGAGAATATTAAGCTTTCACTTTGTTTTGCATTTTGGACAATGATCAAATCAGGAATACCAACTCCATTAATACCGGATTTTAAACAAGTGTATTGAAATTCTTGAATCTCTGACCAATCCACTGACAAGGGTAAATTGGCGACTTCATTGATTACTTGTACGATGGATATTTGATGTTGAAGTCTGAGGAAAGGAACCAGCTCAGTAAGGACAAGATCATTAGTAAAAACAAAATTATTATCAATAAGATAATCCAACTCACTTGTTTCACCACCTGATCTGAAGTAATCAATCCAAACTGATGTATCGACAAGGACTCTCATTATCGATCTCTCAACTTATCAAGATTAATATCTAAATCGACTTTACCTTTGTATTTCTTTAATGCTGATATTTTTGATTTCCTCACCAATTCCTCCAGCGCAACAGTTATGACTTTTGTTTTGGTCTTAATATCTGTTGCTTGCATTGCTTCATGCAATAAATCTTCAGGTAAATCTAATGTTGTTCTCATATTACACCTCCTTATGCATACAAAACTCTCACAACATGCATAAAAAGTCAAGATTAATTCAACTGAAATATGGTTAACACAGGCATGACCAGTGGCTGGAGCGTAGCGTAAGACATCGGGTCGATGCACAAGTTAGATATTCTATTTTGGTATTTTACTGGGTTTTGTGGCGCTTACAAGTTCGGTGCGGTTGCAATCTTTGCATATTACGAAGTCAATTTGTCGACGCATTTTATTACAGCAGCTTAGGCAATATTCTACATATTTCTCAATATTCCCAATTTTTTCCAATCTCCAAAAAATACAATCACTTTCGATAAAGTCATCAGGTATTTCACCATCAGAATTGGTGTTATTTGTGCTAGTTGTTTTTATATCCTTTTGCAAGAATCCTAGTTTCTTTATCGATTGCTTTATTTTTGAACAAGCAGCAGTTACTGCGATAGCAGTTTAGTCCAATTTGATATCTACAGAAATACTGATTCCATCAACAGATTTATTTTTCATTCTTATGAAAGTGTATATCAGACGTTTCTTCAGAAAAATCCGGCTTAAAGATGAAAACTTAAGAATTAATGCGGAATTAAATTTGAAAGGGAGATAGAATGGGTAGAAAATATTAAATGGGTAAAAAGGCCTCGGAAACTGCCTGTCGTCTTTTCGGAATCGGAAATCAAAAAGATCATGGTTCTGCTGGATGGGATTCATTGGCTGATTGCCAATGTAATGTATGGCGCTGGCTTGCGATTGAATGAATATGTCAGTCTAAGAATTCAGGATGTTGATTTTGATTATCGGCAGATAATGGTTCGGAACGTTAAAGGTGGAAAGCCCCCTTATGTTTTGTGAAAAATCTGCATTAACCGATTTACTTCCAATTTATTTCATGCTATATTTCTATTTTATTTTTGTATTATTTTTAATATATTTTCTTTTAACCAGCAAACATGCATTAAAATGAAAAAGGAGAGTAAGGAGGAACGCTTTATTCGCGTGGCGGAGAAGAGGGTTCAGAATGTGTTGAACAGTATCCGCAGTTTTTCCCAGCTGGCCAATAAAAAGGTCTATCAATGGGATGACTCGCAACTCAAATCGGTTTTCAAAGCCATTGAGAAAGAGATGGACCACTGTAAAATGAATTTTGAGGATCCCGATTCTAAAATTTTCAAATTCAAATGAGGAAAAAATGAACTCCTTTGAGAGTCTCAGGGCAAACATCAGCCCGATTGACGGCCAGGATTACGGGGCCTATCAAAGTATCAAGGGGGCCTATGCATATCCCGGGTTTAATCTGTTCATCGATCAGATCCCTAAAGATCCGTACGCGCCGCCTCATACCGGAATTTACCGAATTCAGGTCAAGCGAAGCGACCCGGGAGTGATTGATGTGCAAACAGCTTCAACCATCGAGGACATCGCCTTTAGAGATTTTTTAACCCGAAATTTCAGCACTGCCTGTCAGGAAGTTTCAAAGGGACGGCGCGGTACCGGAAACAGCGGCGTAATCACCATCAGCCAGCCCGGACAGGCGATCCTGGACCGGAGCTGTATTGTCATCAACGACGATGTCATTGAGGTGCGGTGTTTTGTGGGCCTGCCCGCCGCAGGTCGAAAAATTAAGGCCAGGGTGGCGGCAACCATGCTTTTTGAAGAGCTGCCTGAAATCGTGCGGCGGTCTTTGTTTGAAGAGAATATCGACCTGGAAGTGCTGCATCGGCATATTCAAACAGCGGTGGATGCCGAATCCCTGCGCTCCCAATTGGAACCGGCGGGCCTGGTGGCCTTTATTGCTGACCAGGCAATTCTGCCCAGAAAAAGCGGGACCAGCGATCAGCCTTTGGTTGAGGTTTCTATTCCTTTTGTGGCTCCGGAAAGCATGAGAGTAGAATTTGAGCTGCCCCACGCCGGGCGCATCTCAGGCATGGGCATCAGGCAGGGTGTCTCCCTGATTGTGGGGGGTGGCTATCATGGCAAATCCACACTCCTGGACGCCATGGCAGCCGGCATATACAACCATATCCCGGGTGATGGCAGAGAGTTGTGCGTCTCTCTCCCTCAAACCGTCAAGGTTCGTGCCTATAGCGGTAGATCGATTGAAAAAACCGATATCTCCCCCTTTATTCGCAATCTCCCTTTTCAGAAGGACACTTCGGCCTTCTGCACCGAAAATGCGAGTGGCAGCACTTCGCAGGCGGCGAACATCATCGAGGCCATTGAGATCGGGGCCAGGCTTTTTCTGATGGATGAGGATACCTGCGCCACCAACTTTATGATCCGGGATAAAAAAATGCAGGAACTCGTCAACAAAGCGGATGAGCCGATCACGGCCTTTATCGATAAGGTCAGGCAGCTTTACCTGGAAAAAGGGATCTCCACCATCCTGGTACTGGGTGGCGCCGGCGATTATTTTGAGGTCTCGGACCAGGTAATTCAGATGATCCGTTACCAGGCCTATGACGTCACCGAAAAAACCCGGCAGATCGCCCTGGCATCTCCAGGTAAAAGGACTGCTGAAGACAGTGACTACCCGATTTCCCCCAAACAGCGCAACCCGCTGGGCGAAAGCGTCAGCCCGGTTAATGATTTTGGTAAAAAAAGCATCTATGCCAAAGAGATCTACCGCTTTGTCTTCGGCGGCAAGACGGTTGACCTGACAGATGTCGAACAGATCATCGAGCTGACCCAGACCAAAACCATCGCCCAGGCGCTGGATTACGCCAGACAGTACATGGATGGGAAGACCTCGCTCAGAAAGGTTGTTGAGCGTGTCATCGGAGATATTGAGGCGCAAGGGCTGGATATCCTTTCAGACCGGATTTCAGGCCACCATGCCCAGTTCAGACGTTTTGAACTGGCCTTTGCCTTGAACCGGCTGCGGGGATTTGAAGTGCTGCAGCAGCCGGAGTGATGGTGAGGAGGGCTCCTTACAACTTCACCGCCGGCCGAATGATCGAAAGGAGCGCCGGCAGCACCACCAGGGAGCCCAGGGCCGTTGTGAACATTGAGACGGCTACGATCCAGCCGACATTGGCGATGACAAGATATTCCGAAAAGAGCAGCACCAGAAAACCAAGACCGACAGCGAACGCGTTGGACAAAATCGCGCGGGATGTTTCGGCCACGGCTTTCACCAGTGCTTCGTCATAGGCCTCACCGCTGGCCAGAATCCGCCGGAAACGGGTGAAATAGTGAATCGAGTAATCGATCCCTACCCCCATGCCCACTGAGGCGATGATGGATGTGCCGACGTTGAGGGTCACATCGAAGAGCCACATGATGGCAAAATTAAAGAGCACCGCCGTGAAGACCGGCAGCGCAGTAATCATCCCCACTACCGGAGAACGGAAGATGAGGGCCATGAGGAGAGTAATGGTGATCAGAACGGTGATCAGGCTGTAAATCTGGCTGTCAATGATCAAATCCATCATCACCACCCGCAGATAGTGATTGGCAAACCGAACCGTCGCTTTATCAGCAAAGTGTTCGTCCAGATAGGGCTGAATTTTCGCAAGCAGCTTCTTCAGATCACGGCTGCTCATATCCCGCAGGCGAACATTAATCCGGCCGAGGCGAAAGGATTTATCCACATACTGATCGATGGCCTCTCCACCGCTCATATCATAAAGCAGCAGAAACTGGGCGTTTTGGAGCAAACCACTGATACGGTCCGTTTTCTCCACCCGCTGCTCTTTGCCCGCGACTTTTTCGATCCGGCTGTAGCGAACCGTTTCGGTCTCTTCCGCCAACCGGTCATAGGCCGGATCGTTATCGTGCAGGACCAGATTGATCCGTTTCAGCAAATCCACCAGGGAGAGGGAGTAGCTGACCAGCGGGTCCGCCTCACAAAAACGCTGCAGCCCCTCCACCGCTTTGAGAACCGCGGGCTGTTTGAAAAAATCCTGATCCTTGCCCTCGATGATAATATCCAGGCTGGTAATCCCGCCCAGATCGTTCTGAATGGCCTCGGTCGCCATGCGAAAATCGCTGTCTGCCTTTAAATATCTCACCTCATCCGACTCGACCTGGATATTGACAATTCCCAGAATCGAGAAGCACAACATACCCAACGCCCCCAGGGCGATCAGTTTCTTAAACCGGATCACCCGCCTGGCGGCCTGATGGGTCAGACGGTAAAATCTGGATTGGGTCAGATCGACGGACGGATATGGGCTCTCCGCAGCGGGAGTCTCTGACTGCCGGCTTTTGGGTTTCCGAAAAAACGAGCTCAGGGCGGGGATGAACAGCAGTGAAAACACCATCGCCACCATCACCCCGAAGGCCAGAAAGACTCCCATATTTTTGATGGAGACCCCGGGTGCCGTCAGGAGAGACAAAAAACCCAGGCTGGTGGTCACAGAGGTCAACACCACGGGCAAGGCCAGCAGCCTCAGTGTTTCTTCAATTGCCTTTTTAGCCGGCAGGCCCCGGTGGTAAAGCCCAAAAAACTCACTCATGATGTGAATCCCATCCGCACAGCCGATGGCGATCAAGACCACGGGAATCGCCGTTTCGACGATGGTGATGGGGGAGCCGAGGATCGCTTTAAGACCGAAGGTCCAGGCGACGGCAAACAGGGTCACCAGAATTGGCATCAGCATGCCGGTAAAGCTGCGCAGAAGAAAGAGGATGATGATGGCCACCACCAGGATCGCCAGCGGGAAAAGCCGCTGCAGATCTTTCTGCATGTACTCGGTGATGTAGGCCTTTAACATGGCCGGCCCGGAGAAGCGAAAGCGGAGGTCCGGATAGCGCTGCGCCAGTTCCGCGATTTTCTGCAGATATTTGACTTTCAGGGAGGCCAGCACCTCCTCTTTGAGGGAGATTTCAAAAAGAACCCCTGCCAGCAGCACTGCACTTTTTTCATCGGCACTGACCAGTTTCCCCCGGAACAGCGGATTGCCCCGCACCTTTTTCCGCAGATCGCTGATACTGGCATCATCCAGCTTTTCCAGCGCATCCTCATCGATCATGGGCTCGACAATCAGTTCACCGTCGCTACCCCGCATATCGTCGATATTGGTCAGGCTGATCACGTCGTCCGGATCGATCTCCTCCAGGCTTTCACTGAACTCGGTCAGCTCCCGAATGGCGGTCAGAGCCTCTCTGGTATAGATACCCCTGGCGGATGAGATCCCGATCACCACCTGGTCCACCGCACCGAACACCTCCTCCATCTCCCCGGAAAAGGCGTAATCGGGGTGATCGTCCGGTATCAACGACGAGATACCGGCATCACGTGTCAGTTTTGGAATATTGAGCCCGAAGGGCACCGTTATCAATAACAGCAGGACGATCAGGGCAATTCTGTACTTAATAATAAAGCGGCTCATATCTCCTCTGACAAATCATCCTGGCGCAAGAGGTCGTCGCCAGACTGCAGGCCGAAAAAGATTATTCGGCCACAAAAGGGGGGGAAAGGTCTGTTCCAGAAATCATGGCATGGGAAACAAAGACTGGATGACCATGAAAGTCGCGGCCACCGGTTGGATAATTTCGTCAATCTTTGTCGGATCGATCTGAAGTGCCAGAGCCGTCTCCTTGATAAATTGCGCCTCCTGGCCAACATACTCTCCATCGAACATGGCAATGGCCACGATATGCCACATCAGGATGCGCACAATCTCTTTGTCCAGATTCAGATCGGGGATTTTCTCGATCTTCACAGCGGTCTCTATCAGTTCGGCGGGTGTTTTGGGGTCGTCACCGGTCAGCGTGTTGATGACCTTGAAATAGGCTTTTTCCGATGGGCGAATCACCCCGTCCGCCAGGATGGTTTTGAGGATGATAATGGCACACCAGTGACGATGGGTCGCGTCCAGCTCTTGCAACAGCAATTTGGTAAACTCGTCCCGCAGCGACTCGAATTTCCTGTCCAGCCCCGTTCTCAACGCAGCTGGCTCAAATCCCAGAGCGGTACCCACATCACTGAGATAATAGAGCCCGCCATCCTCAAAAGCGAATGCGTACCCCAGGATGCCCATCAGTCTTTCAATCACCACCTCGCTCAACTCGGGTGGCAGCTGCAGTGAGGGAACCGGGTCGGGTTCTTTCCGTGTGGCTGAGCTGACGTCCACCGCTTCCTGAAAAACAGTGTTGATCCAGTCAGTGGCCACACTGACATCCGGGTCCAGGTTTTCCGCTTTCTGCAGAAGTCCGGTGATTTCGACGACCGCATCCTTCATCAGGAGCTTGCGTTTTTCATCTATTTCGTGAGGTTGAAGATCTTTCATTTTTCCTCGTCTGCAATGGTTTAGGGTCGGCTCAAAAATTACTCAAGTGATTCCCATTAATCAAGTGTTTCTCATTAGCATTAAAGAAACACGTTGCCTGAAAGGGAATCGCGTTGCTGTCACGTTCTATGTGTAAAATGTCCAGTTATTTTAGGACTTTTGTAGATAATTATGTGAAGTTGTTTTTAAACGCTCCCTAAAGAATGATTATCTGGTCAATTTCGCCCAGTCCATGATGACGATAGTAGAGATACTGTTTTTAGGCGAACCCTCAATCAGCTTATCACTGTATGTCAGATAAATCAGTACATTTCTTTTCTTGTCATAGAATCGGACCACCTGAATCGTTTTAAACAGCAGGGAGATACTTTTTTTGAAGACCGTTTCACCATCATTTTTTCCCTCAAGCACAGTCACCGGCAGATTGATCAGTCCTGTCTGACGGCAGGTGATGGAAGCGTCAGAGGGGTCTTCAGCCAATCCGAGAGATCCACTGATCCCCCCTTTTCTGGCTCGGCTCAGGTAACAGGTCGCCCCTTCGATCACGGGATCATCAAACGCTTCAACTACGATCTTATGGTTGGGGCCGATAAATTTGAAGACAGTATCAACACTGCCGATCTCTTCCGCCACGGCATTCAAGCTGAAAAACAGCATCAAGATCCAACACAGAAATTTCATCGGTAATCCTTGAACTAAGATTTGACAAAACAGCTGAAACCACTTTACACACTAGGAAGTCGCGCAACCTGCAGGAGAAAATAGTAGTCGTTTCTGAATTGTCGCCGTTCAGCCGAAAATTGCAACCCTTTTTTTTGGATGTCGCTTAATTCTAAGGGGTTGAATAGGGGTTTACAGGCAGATGAGGCGCTTGAATCCACAATCGGCTGAAACAGGTTATGCCAGATACTTTTAGCCCCTTATAAAAGGGGAATTGTAACTATTCACTACATTGCCTGAGCCAAGGGGATCATGATCCCCTTGGCGGAGTGCAAGCCGAATAGTTACGAATTTTTTGAATATTGGTCATATAAAAGGGTTTACCTAAGGGAGAAACATGAGTGCTGTATACTGGATCAGTTTTTTGTTGTTGATCACCGTTTCCATGTTGATCAGGGCTGAATTTAAAGAGAACCATCAACAACGGGTCATCTTCAAACCTCTGTCTACCACACTGCTGGTGGTCATTATCCTGATCTCCATGCTTTTCGATGACGGAAATCTGCCTTTCAAAGCCGCCATTCTTCTGGGCATGATCTTCTGTTTCGGCGGCGATGTCGCCCTGATGTACGATTCGAAAAAAGCCTTTCTGATCGGACTGGTGCTGTTTCTAATCGGGCATATCGTTTATGGGGTGACCCTGGTCATTTATAACGGATTTGTCTTCAAGGGGTATCTCAGCATAGCCGTCGTTGTTCTGGTTGGTCTGCCGATCTTTGCCTATCTCTATTCCGGTCTGGGCGGCATGAAGATTCCGGTGATATGCTATATGGTAGTCATCAGCCTCATGCTCAACAGCGCCCTCCTGACGTTTGAGAGCCCTTTTTTCAATTCAAGCCAGGCTTGGCTGCTGGCTGTGGGTGCCGCACTGTTTTATCTCTCAGACATTGTGCTGGCCATCAACAAATTCAAAAAACCCTTTGAACTCAACCGGCTCAGTCTTTATTTATACTACGCCGGCCAGCTGGGGATTGCCCTAAGTACCATGCACTTTATCAAGGGAGCCTGACCCCTGTTTCGGAGTGTCTGTTTTTCCGACCTTGAACCGAAATCCGGACGTTTTCTGTTCTTCAGACTTCCTGGATCCCGGATCAAGTCCGGGATGACATTGGGCAGGTCCCGGATGACATGTCCCTCTTTGGGGGGAAAAGCGATTGACATCTTTTTCCAAACCGGGGAAAACTATTAATCAAGTCAACACTTCAAACCGTGCCCCATTGCGAATTGTCAAAGACACTGGATACCATCGCCAAAGATGATACAGGAAGACTCTGAGATACTGAACCATCACGATCAACAGCAAGACTACCGGGTTCTGCAATTGTCAGCACCGGCGATCGGTCCACTTGTTCGTCCAGGACAGTTCATCGAGCTGCTGGTACCCCACCTTAACGACGCGGTTCTGCGGCGCCCCTTCAGTGTTTACAAGGCTGACAAGCAGTCCGTCACGATTCTGTACAAAGTCGTCGGCAAAGGTACCGCAGCCATGCAGGGCCTGGCACCCGGTGAAAAGGTTGACATCATCGGTCCGCTTGGCAACGGCTTTCCCGACAATCAGGAGGAGCTGACGCCGGTATTGATTGGCGGTGGATACGGCGCAGCTGCTCTGTATCTGCAGGCGCAGGCCCTTTCTCAAAAAGGGGTTGTTTTTTTTGGCGGTCGGAGTGGAGTCGATATCCTCTGCGTAGATGAATTTGAGGCCCTGGGTTGGGAGGTTCGTGTGGCCACCGAAGACGGGTCGCTGGGAAATCGCGGGCTGGTGACCGACAGTTTTGACCGCTGGCTGGCTGAACGCCCCTCTTCATCCGACGGGACTCCCCGGATTGAGCTCTTCGCCTGCGGTCCCGAGGGCATGCTGCGTGCGTTTGGTGACCGAGCCGCAACCGGAGGATATAAAGCATGGCTTTCCATGGATCGCCATATGGCGTGTGGCATGGGGGCCTGCCTGACCTGCGTGATTAAAAAGAGAGCGACGGAAAGCAGTTGGCAATGGGCGCGGTGCTGTAAAGAAGGACCTGTTTTTGATTCAACGGAGATTGTTTGGGATGAGTGAGATCAGGCCGAAGATGACGGTCAACATCGGCAGCATCAAAATGAAAAACCCGGTGACGGTGGCCTCCGGAACCTTCGGCTACGGACCGGAATACGCCGAGCTGGTTGACCTGAATCGACTGGGCGCCATCACCGTCAAGGGAATCTGCGCGGAGCCCCATACCGGAAATCCCACGCCACGCACCTTTGAAACCCGCAGCGGCATGCTGAACGCCATCGGTCTACCCGGACCCGGCGCCAAGGGGTTTATCGAAAAATATGCTGAATTCTTAAGCCAATACGACCTGCCAGTCATCGTTAACGTCTGGGGGAAAACCGTGGCGGACTACGGCCGCGTGGTGGAAATGCTCTCTTCCGAACCAGTTGTGTCCGGTTTTGAGGTCAACGTCTCCTGCCCTAATATCAAAGAGGGAGGTGCTCTGTACGGCACAGACCTGCAGGCCTTTTCCAGGGTGATCGAAGAGGTACGGGGAAAAACCGCTAAACCGGTTATTCCAAAACTGGCGCCCAATGTCTCCAACATCGCTCTCTTTGCCAAAGCAGCGGAGGATCGTGGGGCGGACGCCATTTCCATCATGAACTCCTTTCCGGCCATGGCGATCAATATCGAAACCAGAAAGCCGGAACTGGCCAATCGCACCGGGGGACTTTCGGGACCCGCGATCAAACCCATTGCCATCAAACTGGTCTGGGAAGCGGCCAGGGCTGTCACAATTCCCATCATTGGCATGGGCGGCATCAACTGCCCCGAGGATGCCATAGAATTCATTATTGCCGGGGCTGCAGCCGTTGCCGTCGGGACTGCCAATTTTACCGATCCCTCCACCGCCATTCGTGTCATCGAGGGGATTGAGGCCTACCTGATCCGTCACGGGATTGCTTCCGTTGACGATCTGCGCGGAACCGTCTGCTGACGACCGATCCCTGTCCACCTGGACAGGCGAAGCAACACCTTGCCTGCTTTTTCAAGTCGATTGGAAGTAATTCAGATGAGGGAAACCAAACATGAAAACCATTTTTGAATGGACTACGACCTATCCCAAGACCGTGCTCTTGATACTACTGTTGATGACAGGATTCCTGGGAAGCCGGATGGGGAATATCACCATGGAAACGGATTCAGATGCCATGATGCCCGAGGGGCATCCAGCCATCCTCTACAATGATCAGGTCGAAGATGTTTTCGGGATTCGCGATGCCATGATCGTTGGGATTGTCAATGAAGAGCAAGGGGGCGTCTTCAATCCGGGAACCCTGGCGCTCGTCAAACGTCTGACTGAGAGTATTGCTGCCCTGAAAGGGGTCGTCGCCATCACCGACGACGATGTGGTCAGCCTGTCGACCATTGATAATATCCTGGGCACAGAGAACGGTTTCGAGGTCGCTAAATTCATGGAGACGTTGCCAACCGATTCCGCAGGCACTGAGGAGTTGAGGCGCAAGCTCTATGATAACGGCATGTTTGTGGGAGGGATCATTTCCAGGGACGGCACAGCTACGGCCATTTACGCGGAACTGGAAAGCGACGCAAAAAGTCGCACCCAGGTCTACAGGGATATCAAAACCCTGATTGCGGAAGAGATGCAGAAGGGCGGCCCGGAAAAAATATACCTGGCGGGTAGGCCGGTGCTGGAAGTCACATTTGGGGAGTACATGGCGGCGGATATGCAGAAGATGATGCCGATCGTGATGGTCGTCGTGATTATCGTCCTGTTTCTAACCTTCAGGAGCCTGAGTGGTATTATTCTGCCGTTACTGGTTGTCATCGGCAGTGTGATCTGGTCTCTGGGGATCATGTCGCTCAGTGGGATTCCGCTGTTTACCATCTCCACGCAAATGCCCGTGATCCTGATGGCGGTGGGGACAGCTTATGGCATTCATATTCTGAACAAATATTTTCAGGATAGAATTCAGTTTCCGGAGATGGACAAACGCCAGTTGATTCTGGCGGTCATGGATGAGATCTGGAAACCAGTGATGATGACAGGCCTGACCACTGCCGTCGGTTTTTCATCCCTGGTAACGGCCTATATGGTCCCGATCCGTTACTTCGGGATATTCACGGCAGTCGGCGTACTGGCTGCGATGCTGTTCTCGCTGCTGATGATTCCAGCCGCCCTGACCGTATTTAACGTCAAGGTCCGCATCAAGGCCGGGAACGACGCGCAACCGTCAGCCAACGGGCTCTTCTCCCACTGGCTATCCAAAAGTGGCGGACTGATTTTCGATCATCGTCGGCTTGTGATACTGGCCACTGGCGCCATCATCATTGTGGCCACGTTCGGCTTGTGGCGAATCTCGACCAACTCGTCCTGGATGGAAGGGATCAAGCACTCCAGCGACGTCTATATCGCCAACGAAGTTCTCAACGAAAAGTTTGACGGCACCATGAGCATGTATGTGGTCGTGGAAGGACTCAATCCCGGCGATATTAAATCTCCCGCCATTCTCCGGAA
>Ga0257125_1001067_pt1 | contig 30298 bp, 37 predicted proteins | sample SI106_200metaG_FD_190183 | JGI IMG/M metagenome (GOLD analysis project Ga0257125, IMG submission 190183) | Marine microbial communities from Saanich Inlet, British Columbia, Canada - SI106_200 | ecosystem: Environmental > Aquatic > Marine > Inlet | place: Canada: British Columbia | collected... | reverse complement strand
GATGATAGATCAAGAGATAATGATAGAGAAGATACTGAGGTAACTTGTGCTGATTGTGGAAATCAATGTACAGTTCCATTTGTTCCAAGAAGTAACAAACCTGTTTACTGTAGTGATTGTTTTAGACAACACAAACCAGACGATTCAGGAAGTGATAGATCAAGAGATGATAGAGGTTCACGATATTCAAGAGATGATAGAGGTTCACGATATTCAAGAGATGATAGAGGTTCAAGAGATAATTCTAGATCCAGAAATCCAAGAAATGAAAAATTTACAAAAAAACAAGAAAGTTTCTTCTCTAATGGTTCAGACAAATTTTATGAAACAATAAAAGAAAAATTATTTGAAATTTTGGGTGGAAAAACTTGTTCAAATTGTGGATTTAAAGATGAACGTGCCTTGGGAATTACTCCTGTATCTGGTAATACTTCTAATAATAATGGTCGTGGTGGTGATGCCTCATCATGGGGAAAATATATCTCGGCCCCTGATCTCGCTAAAGAAGAATTAAAGGTCTTATGCTTAAACTGTAATCAAATAAGAGAACCAGTATCAAAACCTAAAGAAAATGACTCAAAACCAAAAAAGAGTAAATATTTTCCTAGATGATTAACAGAATCAACTTTGAGAATTTATTAACACTTTAATTATAATAATTTTAAAATTTATGTATGAATGGTGACTTTAAGGCATTAGGACTTTCGCTTATTGCTATGGTAGGAATTATGGCACTATGGACTGCATTTGCTCCATAGATTCACTCTTTTGTAATTTCTAACCTATCTTCAGTTATCGTAGTTGATGTTAGTGAATGTTCTTTTTCAAATACTGATTGGATAAAATCTGCAAATCTCTCAACATCTTTCTCATCTTTGAGTAAAACACTATGTGCTGATTTATCTTTCAATGATATTACTAATTCATTTTTTATGATGTTTAAAATCGATGTGATGTATGTCTCTTTTCCTTCTTTTATGAAAATTAGACTAGCTAATTTTTGAGCCTCATACTTATCATCACAATTTATAATTACTTTCATTTATTTTCAAAAAGAAATTTGTCTATCTGGTCTTTTGCTTTTTCTCTTTTTTCTTGATGTATTGATAAAAACTTATTAATTTTTTCAATTAAAATCGCTTTTAATTCTCCTGAAAGTAATTTTCCAGATTTGTAATCATCATAAATTGTTTTTAACTTGTTATCATCTTGTTCAAAAAATATTCTTAGATATTGATATGATACATCGATATCTGGATTTCCTCCAATTCTCCTATGCTCTTCAACACTTGTTTGTCCTCCTGAAAATGCATACTTGTTAATTTTTTTCTTTACTACATTAGGTGTATCAGTTGTGTAAATTGTTCCACTTTCATCTGATGCTGACATTTTTCCTCCAGGTCCTTTTAATCCTGGAATCATTATGTTGTGAATTAATGCTGGTTTTGGTTTTCCAATTTTTGGTGCAATATCTCGTGTCAATCTAAAATGTGGATCTTGATCTACTCCTAATGGAATTAAAACTGGTTTGTCTTCAATAAAACATGGCGCTGATTGCAGTGATGTATAAAAAATCATCCCGATATTTGTTTCATTAGTAAAACCAAATGTTGCTTTTGTATTTGAAAAATTAATTTTTTTTGCAACTTTTGCTGCAATTGGATAAAGAGTTTGAATATTTTTTGTATTAATAATTATTTTTGTTTTTTCTGGTTTGAAACCTAATGCAATAAAATCTAATGCGTTCTCATAAGCAAAATTACCTGTTTCTTCTAAAGTTAGATCAGGTTTCGAATAAAATTTTTCATCATCAGTTAATTGAAAATACATATTGACATCAAATTTTTCTTGTAACCATTTTGCAAAAACCCATGGTACTAAATGGCCAATGTGGGTATGACCTGATGGCCCTCTTCCAGTATACAGAAAAAATTTGTTACCTTTTTCATAATCATCTAAAATTCTATTCATTTCTCTGTGTGAAAAGAAAATACCTCTTTTTAGCATAAAATGTTCTTCATTTGTTATTTTTTTGATTCTTTCTTGTAATTCTAAAGAAATTTTTTCAGTACCAAATTTTTTAATTAATCTATCATAGTCAATATCGCCTTCAACATGCCAAGGAGTTACAACAAAGTCGTCAGCTGACATTCAAATTGACTTAGGTTAAGGTTTAAAAAGTCTTTTTCGAACTTTTACTGTTGTCACAAGTTTTTCATGATATTGAAAAAAAAATTATCACTTCTCTAAAAGACAATGCTACTCAAACTCCTGATTCGCTTGAATCCTCTACTAATCTTTCTCCAGATCAAATTAGGCGAGGAATTGAATGGCTTAAACTAAAAGATTTGGCAATTGTTACTGAATCAAAAACTAGTACTATTAGTTTAGGTAAAAATGGATTAGAATCTTTTCAAAAAGGACTGCCTGAGCGTCGATTGCTAGATTTACTAAATGATGGTCCTCGAAAATTATCTGATTTACAAAAAGAACTTGGACCTGTTTTTGGACCTGCGATGGGATTAGCTAGGAAAAATAATTGGGTTGACACTTCTGCTGATCAAATATCTCTAAAAGATTTACCTTCTGATTTACCAGGTGAGAAGACTCTCAAACAAATTGGAAACAATGCATTATCTCAAAATGAAATTGACAAAAATGATTTGTTGATACTTTTGAAAAGACCTGATTTTATTGTTGAAGATATTATTAAAACAAAAGAAATTACTTTAACTGATTCAGCAAAATCTCTAGTACTCTCTGATTCATCTGGTGCAATTGATGTTGAGGCAAAAGTGCCAGAAGTTTTTGTTGCAAGAACACATCCACTAAAAGATACACTTGATGAAATTAGCGAAATATTTGTGACCTTGGGATTTTCAGAAATAATTGGAAATATGACTCAATCAAGCTTTTGGAATTTTGATGCATTGTTTACGCCTCAGGATCACCCAGCACGAGAATTACAAGATACATTTTATCTTGATGGTATATCTGCAAAAAAAATTGCAACTCCTGAACAAATCAGAAAAGTTTCTGACTCTCATAAAAAGAATTGGAGATATAATTGGGATATTAATGAAGCACGAAAAATGGCATTACGAACACATACTACTTGTGTAACAATAAAACATCTAGCTGAAAATAAACCTGATGAGGCAAGAGTTTTTTCATTAGGTCGTGTATTTAGAAATGAAAAAGTTAGTTACAAACATCTTGTAGAATTTAATCAAATTGAAGGTGTTGTTGTTGGTAAAGATGCTAATCTTAGAAATCTAATGGGAATACAAAGAGAATTCTATAAGAGAATTGGAATTACAAAAATAAAATTTTGGCCAACATTTTTTCCATATACTGAACCATCACTTCAAACAATGGTGTATAATGAAAGGTTAGGCAAATGGATTGAATTATTTGGTATGGGTATATTCAGATCTGAAGTAACAAAACCCCTTGGAATTACAAAACCTGTTTTAGCATGGGGTGGAGGAATCGAAAGAATTGCTATGCTAAAGTATGGTTTAGACGATGTTAGAGAATTTTACAATAATAATTTGAATTGGTTGAGGAGTGCTACAAAATGCCAGTAGTTGAATTATCATACATTCGTCTTCAAAAATTGGTAGGGAAAGTATCAAAAAAACAAATTTCTGACTCTCTACCTTTTCTTGGATTAGATATTGAATCTGAAGATAAAGATCTAGTTCGTGTTGAATACAGTCCTAATAGGCCAGATTATTCCACTGATTTTGGAATTGCACTTGGTTTGCAAGGATTACTTGGAATTAAAACTGGCGCAATCAAACTAAATATCAAAAAATCTACACAATACAAAATTTCAGTGGATTCCAAAGTTTCTAAAATTCGCCCTTTTGTTACTGGAATTATTGCAAAAAATGGAAAAATTGATGATAAAACAATCAAGCAATTTATGACGATGCAGGAAGACCTTCATTTTGGAATTGGAAGGAAAAGAAAAAAATCTTCTATTGGAATTCATGATCTAGATAAAATTTCTTTTCCTCTATCTTACACCATTGCTAATAGAAACCATAAATTTATTCCTCTAACTTCTCAAAAGGAACTTTCTATTTCTGAAATATTGCAAAATACTGATGTTGGTAAGGATTATGGACATCTACTAGGTAACTCTTCCAATATACCTGTAATTTTGGATGTAAACAAACAAACCGTATCATTTCCTCCAATCATCAATGCTGCCATAACTACGGTTACTACCAAAACAAAAAATCTCTTTGTTGAAGTAACTGGAATAAACAAAGAAGATGTAGAAGATATGCTTTCAGTTGTTGCAACTATACTACAAAAAGCAGGGTTTAGTTTAGAAACCGTTCAAATATCTGGTGCTAAAAATTCTACACCAAAACTCGGTGAAAAGAAAATTTCAGTTGATTCTCTATTGATAAATCAAATTCTTGGATTGAATCTAAATACATCAAAAATAGTTTCATCATTAAAAAAATCTAGATTAGATGCTTCAATTAAGGGTAAGAAAATTATTTGTACAATTCCTGCATATAGATTTGATATCTTTGGTCCAATGGATTTGGTAGAAGAAACCGCTTTAGGTTATGGTATACAAAATCTTGAACCTACATTATCTCCTTCCCAAACTATTGGTCAAACAAACCCTGTCTCTTCTCAACTAAAATCTTTGAGTAAGATAATGGTTGGACTCGGATATCTAGAAGCACTAAATTCTAGTTTAACTAGCAAACGTGTTCTTTATGATCTAACTAATAGGGACTCTACAAAAATTATTTCTGTACTTGATTCTAAAAGTCAAGAGCATACAATTTTACGTGATTTGATATTGCCAGGATTACTAGAAAATCTGTCAAAAAACATTCATGAATCATATCCTCAAAGACTTTTTGAAATTGGTACCGTTTTTACACTTGAAAATCCTATATCTGAAAAAATCAATTTTTCTGGCATAAGTGCTCATCAAGATGCTAATTTTACAGAAATCAAATCCATAATTCAATCTGCATTAAAAACTGGTTTTGATGTAAAAATTGATACAAAAACTGCAACCCATCCAGCTTTTGAAGATGGACGATGTGCATCTATTGTAATAGATAAAAAATCTGTGGGAATTGTTGGTGAAATAAATTCAAAGATTATTGAAAACTATAAGATCCGTGTTCCTGTAATTGGTTTTGAATTATCTTTGTCTGATTCCATTCTCAAATCTGTTTAGAAATGAAGTCATTAGTACCAAAATCCCCAATCCTGAAATTATAACACCAACAAAAAATTCCCAAACTAATCTTTGGTGAATTTCTCTTTGTTCTTCATGAAGTAATTGATATGACTTTGATCCCATTTTATCAAAATATTGAATCTGTGGAAAATCAAAAATTATGATTAGTGCCCCTAAAATTAAAATGATTATTCCGATAAAAAATAATGTCACATTCTTAATTTCCATAATAACTTGATTTTAAACCGAAATTTAATTCTAGTTTTAAAAACCAATTTTATTAATGGAAATTCCCTTAATGGTTTTTAGTAGGATGTTCCCATCATTAATCGCCCAAGAGCAGGCACACAGACGGATTGGGATGATGCGATCGTGATGATACCAATGATTTCTAATTCACCCAGGTGTGCTACATTGTGGGCAACCCCGGTTTCAGAACGCAAGGAGGCATATGGCTATGTTCCTATGATTATGTGCGAGTCAGAACCGGGGAACATCAATTATTGTAAAAACGATTAAACATCCATTATCTCTGACAGAAAATGAAATGGTAAATTATTGGTTAGCAAAACAAGAACCTAGTGGTCCTAGAGGATATAATTTTGAAAAATTAAAAAAAGAAAAAACTACTGTTTGGGACGGTGTTCATAATAATTTAGCATTAAAGCATATGAGAGAAATGAAACCTGGAGATTTAGTTTTATTTTATCATACGGGTGATGAAAGACAAGCTGTAGGAATTATGCAAGTTACTTCAAAACCATACTCAAATCCAAAAGAAGATGTAGAACGTTTCATCGTAGTAGATGTAAAATATAAAAAAACATTGAAACGTCCTGTGACCCTTGATGAAATGAAAAAAGAGAAAAAATTCAAAGATTGGGAATTAGTTAGAATTTCACGATTATCTGTTATGCCTGTGCCCAAATTTATCTGGGACACGATCTTAGAAATTTCTCAAGATTGATTCTAATCGGTTTATTGATATAGTCGATTTGTACAAATAATTTTATGGCAACAGCTTATGTTTTAATAAACTGTGAACTAGGTTCTGAAGAAGCTATTATTCAGCAACTAAAGGGCTTAGAAGGTGTTAAGGAAGTTCATGGAACTTTTGGCGCATACGATATTTTGGCCAAAATCGAATCTGATACTGTTGAAAAACTAAGAGAAACAATTACTTGGAAGATCAGAAAAATTGAAAAGATTCGTTCAACTCTTACCCTAATGGGTATTGAAGGTCAAACATAAACACCCTTTTTTCTTATTATGCTTCTACATTTTATTTTTGTAGTAAAGGAAGAAGATCGTGAAAAACGACAATTTGAATTTGAATATATTAAAAAAATGGGCCAGTTTTACAAAATTTGGATTAAAGAAAAATTTGGAAAAGATTATGAAATTCAATGTGATGAATTGATAACAAAACCTAGAAGTATTCTTCAAAAACTGGACACTCCTACACTCTTACGTGATCATGAACAACGAGGAAAAGATACTTATCATTTCTATCTGACACATTTTAGACCATTTTGGACTGATTGTACTTGTGAAGGATATCATGCTGAAAATTTTGGAATGGTTTTCTGGCAACCTCTCAAAGAATCAAATAATACATTATTCCTAGCTGAGAAAAATTGTACCACTGTATCCCATGAATTACTTCATGAATTATTACGAATAACTGGACATAAAAAATTCCTTCAAGATGTTCACGATGTTTGGACAAAACATCTTTTTGAACAATTAGAATTTGAACAATACGGTGAAGATTTTCAAAAAACTAATGACAAACCTGTATTTTTAACAATGAATACTTCACAATTGAATTTATAAATTAATTTTTAAAATCAGCACTTTGTAACAGAATAAATATTATTTTCAAAGTTTGCTGTTTTGAAATTTAACATGTTTTCAGGATCATCGCTTCTTGATTTACTCAAGTTTTCTAATTCTACTAATCCATCCCCTCTAAATCCTACTGATGAACCATAAATTCCATCTAATAGCATTGTACCGTGATCACCTTTTTTGATATCATCAACCATTTCATAAAATCTAGTAGTTTCTTTTTTATTTACAGGATTACCTGTTGCTTTGTTATGTGCTACTGCGATGTACATTCCATTATTTTTTACTGCTACTAGGACTTTGTGATTTTTACCTGATACTCCAGGAATTGTATCGTTAACTATCACTTCACATTTATGATACATACTTGAAACATATGCAAAGAATCTGTATTGTGCATATTTTCCTGCAACATCTTCTTCACAACCTACGAAAACTCTGTGTAGTAATTCTAAAGCACTATCATTCATACTTTGTAATCTGTCATCTATTCTACCTCTTTCTAGAAGTTCAGATTTACACTCTTTAGCGATTAATACTAGAATAAAATCTGGTAAATTATAATTTTTTAATGCTGCAACAAATGCACCTGCTTGTGACATCCCAAATTTTGGAAAACCTTTATTGACCAAATCTACTGTTTCCCGACATTGTATTAGAAAGCTGCTTTTAGCTTATAATTGTTGAGAATTTTTATGCCTGTTATGATTATTTTTCAAATTTTTTTATTGTAAATATTAAATTCGGGATGTATTTACTAGACTTTATGAACACTGAAACGACTACAGAACTAGTCTCAAATGTTTATCTAAAATTAAAAGAAAATATTGTAAAATTTAGAGATGTTACTGGTAGGCCATTAACACTTACTGAGAAAATTCTATCTGGTCATTTAAACAAAATTGATGAAAGTAATTTTGTTGGTGGAAAAGATTATGTCTTTCTTAAACCTGATAGAGTAGCATTACAAGATGTTACGGGGCAAATGGTAATGCTTCAATTTATGCAGGCAGAATTGAAACAAGCATCTTTACCTACAACTGTACATTGTGATCATCTCATAAGAGCTGAAGTTCAAGGTGATCTTGACATGAAAGTTTCACTAGATGAAAATAGCGAAGTTTTCAAATTTTTACAATCTGCGGCTGCAAAATATGGATGTGGTTTTTGGAAACCTGGAGCTGGAATTATTCATCAAGTGGTTCTTGAAAATTATGCATTTCCTGGCGGATTAATGATTGGTACTGACTCTCATACTCCTAATGCTGGTGGTCTTGGAATGATTGCCATAGGAGTTGGTGGTTTAGATGCAGCTGAAACCATGGCTGGTTTACCTTGGGAATTACTTTATCCTAAAAAAATAGGAATTAAACTAACTGGGGAACTTAATGGATGGACGGCACCTAAAGATATTATTTTAAAAGTTGCTGACACACTAACTGTTTCTGGCGGTACTAATTCAATCGTTGAATACTTTGGTCCTGGAACAAAATCTATTAGCTGTACTGGAAAGGCCACTATAGCAAACATGGGTGCTGAAATTGGTGCAACATGTTCTATTTTTCCATATGATGAAAGAATGGAGACATATCTAAAATATACAAACAGAAGTAATATCGCCGAATTAGCAAATCAAAATAAAGAATCACTTGTTGCAGATCCTGAAGTTGAAACAAATCCTGAAAAATTCTTTGACAAGGTAATTGAAATTAATCTTTCAACATTAGAACCACATATTGCTGGACCGCATACTCCTGACTTAGTAAGAAGTATTTCTCAATTAAATGACGATGTTAAATCTAAAGATTACACTGATCCAATTTCTGTTGCACTAATTGGAAGTTGTACAAATTCATCCTATGAAGATATGTCTAGAGCTGCAAGTATAGCTGAGCAAGCCAAAGCAAAAGGAATCAAAGCAAAAATTCCTCTGTTAGTGACTCCTGGTTCTGAGCAAATTAGAGGAACTATTGAACGAGATGGACAAATGGATTCTCTAAAAGATATTGGTGCAACTGTTTTGGCAAATGCTTGTGGTCCTTGTATTGGACAATGGAATAGACCTGAATTAGAAAAAGAAGAAAAAAATTCTATTATTACTACCTTTAACAGAAATTTCCCTGGGCGAAATGATGGTCAACGTTCTACTTTGAACTTCATTGGTAGTCCTGAAATGATTATTGCATTGTCCTTAGGCGGTCGACTTTCTTTTAATCCATTAATAGATGAGCTAACTGCATCTGATGGAACAAAATTCAAACTTGAACCACCTAAACCTGCTCCAGAAGTTCCACAAGAAGGTTTTATGAGACCTGAAGGAATTTTTATCACACCTCCTGATAATTCTGATTCTGTTGAGGTAAAAATTGATTCTGATAGTAAAAGATTACAGCGTTTAGAACCTTTTTCAAAATGGAATGGAAATGATTTTGAAAAACTTCCAATTATGGTAAAAGCTAAGGGCAAATGTACTACTGATCATATTTCTCCTGCTGGTGCATGGTTGTCTCTTCGTGGTCATTTGGATAATCTTAGTGACAACATGCTTTTGGGTGCAGTTAATTCATTTAATGACGAAGTAGGCCACGGTAAGAATTTCTTGAATAATCAACTTGAATCCTTTTCAAAAATTGCAAGACAGTATAAAGAAAATCAAATGAGATGGGTGATAATTGGTGATAATAATTATGGTGAAGGTAGTAGTAGAGAACATGCTGCAATGACTCCTAGATATTTAGGATGTGCTGCAGTAATTACCAAAAGTTTAGCAAGAATACATGAAACAAATCTGAAAAAACAAGGAGTTTTGGCATTGACATTTAGTAATCCAGATGATTATGATAAAATTCTTGAGGATGATAAAATCAGTTTAACAAATCTTGATGAACTAGAGCCTCAAAAACAAGTTAAATGTATAATTTCACATAATGATGGAACTAAGGAAGAAATTTCGTTAAATCATTCTTACAACAAATCTCAAATTGAATGGTTCAAAGCTGGTTCTGCTCTTAATGTACTGAGAAATAAATAATAAAAATGGTGGGCCCAGACGGATTTGAACCGACGACCGATGGTTTTGGAGACCATCGTCCTACCAGGCTAGACTACAGACCCACATGAATCAAAATATTGTTCTTGAATTTTAAGTTACTTTTAATCAAGATTTATTTGCAATATGACTCAATTTCTAATTGACTAGTATTATGGTAAAATCATTTCATCTGGCATTAGGAGCGATTCCTGTGATCATGGCTTTATTAATCTCTGTACCTTTACTTACAAAAAATGAAATTCCAATCTCTGCTGCAAATTCATTTGATAAAATTGAAATTGAATATACAAAACATCAATTAAAGAAAATTTCTTTTGGTGTGACAGAACGAACTGGAGCACAAAAAACTGAAATTTTGTTGATAAAAAATGATGGTGATACAAAATACTCTGTAACTGATAATGGGTACCTTCAACCTGATATTCGTTCAAAATTAGATGAAAAACAATTAAACAAAATTAAAGCATTAATCAAAGAAACTGGTTTTATTTCAATTCCTTCTGAATCATTTTTAATTTTAGAAAACGTAACTGATTATCAAAAATCAAATGTCAAAATTACACTTAATGGCAGAACAAATCAAGTTCATTGGCCTGAACAAAGTGCTACTACTGATTTTATCCCACCAATAATTACTATGGTGGAATCAGAACTAGATCAAATTATCTCTAAAATTAGTGAATAGGTACAAATAGTCTTTTGCTAAAAATCCCTTCATGCTTCCATTATCTGGTGAACGACTTGATGCAAAAGGAATAATTTCTGAAAAAATTAATTCTTCTGATGTTTTGCGTGGTTCATCTACTCTTAAACGAGGTTTTGCACATATGCTCAAAAATGGAGTTGTAATGGATGTCACAAATGTAGAACAGGCACAAATTGCAGAAGAAGCTGGTGCAGTTTCTGTTATGGTTTTAGATAAACTTCCATCTGAAGTAAGAAAAGCTGGAGGAGTTGCAAGAACTGCAAGTATTAGAATTATTGAAGAGATAATGGATTCAGTAACAATTCCTGTAATGGCTAAATGTAGAATTGGTCATGTCAACGAAGCATTGGTTCTAAAAGAAACTGATGTGGATATGATTGATGAATCTGAAGTATTAACTCCTGCTGATGAACTACGTCATATTTGGAAATGGGATTTTACAACACCATTTGTAAATGGAGCAAGATCATTAGCAGAAGCTCTAAGACGAATCGAAGAAGGCGCTGCTATGATTAGAACAAAAGGAGAACCTGGAACGGGAAATGTTGCAGAAGCTATTACTCATATTAAAAAAGTAAATGATGAATTAAGAACAATAAAATCAATTTATGATTCTGGAGATAATCAAGATTTAGTTAGAATGGCAAGAGAATTCAAAGTATCTTATGATATTGTTGAACAAACTGCAAAACTTGGAAGATTACCAGTTGTGAATTTTGCTGCTGGTGGCATTGCAACACCTGCTGATGCTGCATATCTGATGTCTCTTGGTTGTGATGGAGTTTTTGTTGGTTCTGGAATTTTTAATGCAGATGATGCAAAAGAAAGAGCAAGAGCAATTGTTTTAGCTACTACTTTTTGGAATGAAGATGATAAAGTAAAAGAAGCCCAAAAAATGATTGATGAAAGACAATCTATGTTGGGATTGGATGTTAAGACTTTAGAATTACGTATGCAAGATCGTGGTGGCTCAGCATGAGTATTACCGTTGGTGTCTTATCTATTCAAGGAGATGTTCAAGAAAATCTTTTATCTACAAAAACAGCCCTTGATGAATTGGATATTGATGGAAAAGTAGTTAGTGTGAAAACTCCTGATGAAATTTCTCAATTGGATGGATTAATCATTCCTGGTGGAGAAAGTACTACAATTGGACATCTTTCATTGGCAAATGACTCTTTGAAGGTTTTAAAAGAAAAAATTAATGGTGGAATGCCTGTTTTAGGTATTTGTGCAGGCATGATTATGTTATCTAAAACAGCAAATGATAAAGTAGTTGGAAAAATTGATCAACCTCTATTGAATATCCTTGATATTAAATTAGAACGAAATTCCTTTGGACGACAAAGAGAATCTTTTGAAACAGACGTATCTATGGATTCTATAAATATCCAGAAATTTAATGGAGTCTTTATTCGAGCACCATCTGTTTCAGATGTTGGATCTGATATAGAAATTTTAGCAAAACATAATGAAAAAATTGTTGCAATCAAAAAAGGTAATGTAATTGGTACTGCATTTCATCCTGAATTAACTACTGATACATCACTACACAAATACTTTGTAAATCTCATTACTACAAAAAATTAATTTCAGTCTACTAAATTATGCATAGATTTCAAATCTTTTGCAAACGGTTTTAGTTTTTCTGGAATTTCTATTTTAATTGAATCTTTTAATGATAGATTTTGAGATTTTTTCTCATTCCATGTTTTAGAATTAAATTCAACTATTTCTTTGGTGATGTCACTTTGTTCTTCAATATTTTCTATATCTACTTGTTTTTGTTTGTGAATACTTTCTTTTGAATACAAAATCTTCCATAGATGTTCTGTGATAAATGGAGTAATTGGTGCTAATAATTTTAAAATTGTTGATAATGTTTTATGTAATGTAAAAATTGCACCATCTCTTTCTTCATCTGAAAAATCAATTCCATAAGCTCGTGCTTTGACCATTTCAATATAGTGTGCTGCAAATACATTCCATGTGAATTCTCTAATTGCAATTGCTGGGATGAAAAAGTTGTAATCATCGTATCCTTTCTTACATTCTTTTACCAAGTTATCTAATTCTGATAAAATCCATTTGTCTGATGCGTTAGGAGTTCCTGATTCAATTACTGGAAAACTAGACAAAAATCTTGACACATTCCATAATTTACTAAGGAATTTCCTAGTTGACTCAATTTTTTGTTCATTACATCTAAAGTCATATCCATGATTAATCTCACTTGCACTCCAAAATCGAAAAGTATCTGCACCTGATTTTTCAATAACTGGTAAAGGATCTATAGCGTTTCCTTTACTTTTACTCATCTTCATTCCTTTTTCATCAAGACCATACCCCATTATCCAAGCCTCAGACCATGGTTTTTCACCTGTGAGTTGCTCACATCTTAGAAGTGTATAGTATAGCCATGTTCTTACAATATCTTTTGCTTGAGGTCTAATTGTAGCAGGATATACTTTGTTAAAGAATTCATCATCTCTGTTAAATTTAGAAATAAACAATGGTGAAACACTAGAATCCATCCATGTATCAAAAGTTCGTTCTTCACCAACAAATTCTGTAGAATCACATTTCACACAATTACTAATTGGGCATTTCTCATTCCATGGTTTGTAATACTTTCCAGGCTCAGGAACATGAGGTTCTGAACACTTTTTACAATACCAAATGGGAATTTCTGTTCCATAATATCTTCTTCTTGAAATTGGCCAATCAATATTGATTGAATCCAACCAATTCATCAAAATTTGCTTGTGCATATTAGGATGGAATGTTACTTCTTCTCCTATTTTTTTCATTTTATCAATTGATTCTTTTTGTTTAAGATAATATTCCTCCATTGGAATTATTTCAATTGGAGCTTTACTTCTCTCTGATACTGGAGTTCTATGATTAATGTCCTCGACTTTATCTAATAGTCCTTTAGCTTCCAAGTCTTCAATAATTTTTGCTCTTGCTTGTTTTGGTTTTAGTCCTGTATAATCTCCTGCAACTTCAGTCATCCTTCCATCTAATCCGATTGCAACAATTTCCTCTAACTCTAATTCTCTAAATAATGCTACATCATTTTGATCACCATAACTACAAACCATTACGGCCCCTGAACCAAATTCTTGTTGAGCAGAATGATGTGTTCTCAACTCAACTTCTTCATTTGTCATTGGAACAATTATTTTCTTTCCGATATATTGTGCATATCTTTCATCTTCAGGATTTACAATTATTGTTCTACATGCACAAAGTAATTCTGGTCTTGTACTTGCAATGATTATTTCTTTATCTGTATCCTTGATTTTGAATTTCATGTAAACTAGTTTAGTTTGTAAATCTTGGTAAATGATTTCTGCATCAGCAATTGTTGTTCCAGAAATCCAATCATAGTTGTTTGGCCTGTTTGCAAGATAGACTTGACCTTTATTCCATAAATCAATAAACGTTGATTGTGTAAGTGTCCTGTATTCTTCTGAATCTGTTCTGTAATAATTTGCAAAATCTCCACTTATTCCAAGACTTTTCATTATGAGAAGCATTTCAGCCTCTAAATCATCTAGTGCATTTCTACATAGATTCAAAAATTCATTCCTATCAGTTTCCCTCATTCTAATTTTGTGTTTTTTCTCAGTGTACAGTTCTACTGGAAGCCCATTTCTATCAATTCCAATAGGGAAATAGACATTTTTTCCGGCCATCCTTGCAGTACGTGCAATCATATCGATTTGTGAATAGTGGGCTGCTGCCCCAATATGCCATGGTCTACCTGATGGATATGGTGGTGGAGTATCTATGGTAAAATTATCTTCTTGTGGAGTAAAATCATAAATTTTATCTTCTTCCCATTGTTTGAGAATTTGTTTCTCCAACTCTGGATTCCATGCTTTTTCTGAAATTTTTGGGTCCATTTCTTAAACTATCTTGAAATATTTGAAATAATATGAGAACCTTTGTTATAACCTTCATAGATGTAAACTCCTACTGCTTCTACATTTGATGGCATTTTTGGTGCTAGTATTTTGATAATTTCACTTGAAAGATTCTCTACTGTAGCTTCTCCTTTTAAAAGATAAGTAGTATCTTTTGGAACCTGCAATTCAAATTTTCCTTTTGGACCCTCAAATGAAATAACAAAATGTGATTCATCTTCTGATTTTAGATATTTCTCATTGATGAAAAATTTGTGATCAAATACATTTACAACTTCTTTAATGATTTTTTTTGCTACTCCAAAATCTAATAGTAAATTATCTTTCATCTGTCCAACGAGTTCAACCATTACAGAAGATGTATGACCATGTAAGATTGAGCATTTTTCAACTAGTGGAAGAATATGTGCATAATCAAATGAGAATGATGCATCTTCTAAAAATATAGAACCTGTCTGTGGAGATTTTTCATAAAATACAATGTCTTGTAATTCTTTAATTTGTGCAACATATTTTGCATGTCCTATTGCCATTACTTTATCGTCTGGAAAATCTTCTTTGATTTGCTTGTATTTTTCAATGTCTTCATCATTATCGATTACCTCAATTAATCCTTTTTTTGTTTTAAAATCGACTGTTACTTCTTCTCCATTTTTCAATGTTAATTTGTGATTATATTGATAATCTTCTTCAAGAAAGGACAGCATTTGTGCCATAGTGAGCTCTGTTCTTGTTCTTAGTAAATTCCCTTTTTTATCAATATACTTAAAATCTGAATCTAAAATTGTCGGACTTGTAGCCATGTGAAGTCAACTGACTATGGATATAATATAAATTCTGTAATGACTGCATAAAATCTCTTTTTTACAATTATGCCAATGAATTTAGAATTTTAGCTAATTTTGTATCATTTCTTGTAATGCCTCCTGCATCATGAGTAGTCAATTCTATCGTAATTTTGTTATACACATTAAACCATTCTGGATGATGATTCATTTTTTCAATTTCCATAGCAGCTCTAGTCATAAACCCAAATGCTTGATTGAAACTATCAAATTGAAATTCTTTATGTAATTTCTTATTTTCTACACTCCATCCTGACAGATTTTTCAATTCTTCATCAATTTCTGTCTGTGATAATCTCATTATTTGATTTCATTTTTTACTAAATTAAAAGATTAAGCAAGATGATTGAATCAATTTTTAATAATTGAATTATTTCATGATATTATCTAAGGGAAATTATTTTCTAACCAAGTATTGGCCTCACTCATACAACCATTCCACGCAAGTTGCATTTCTTTTGATTCAAAATTACCGGAACTACCAAATTCATCACATTTTTTTTGCATCTTTTCTAACATTCCTTCCATATCATCTTCAAAAACTTCCATCTCTGTTTTTTCTATTGTGTTGGACATTTGAAAATCATATACTGCTAAAATTGATAATGTTGAAAATACGATTATTGTTGCAATAATCCCTGTTCTAAAACTCATTGATTGAAATTCTTCTTTACTCAAATCTAATTGCCTTCTATGGTGTGATTATTGTTTTTTTATTTTAACATATGCTTTAAATTTTTAATTGTCATTGTAATCACATCTTATTTTATTATGGAATTTCATGCCTATGATCTAGAATAATTAGATTCAATCATAGCTAAATAGGTTGATTCATTACCATTTTATTATAATCCGTGATGAATTTGATAATGGATGAACACCACAAAGAGTTACTTGATCATATTAAAAATGCTATTTCTGAAACAGTTTTAGAAAAAAAAATTGGGATTGCATTTTCTGGAGGTGTTGATAGCACATTAATTTCAAAAATTTGTTCAGACATGAATTATGACATTACATTACTAACTATTGGTTTTCCTGAATCTCATGATATTTTATTTGCAAAAGAAGTCAATGAACATCTAAAATACCCTCATCATATTATGGAAATTGATTCAGAGATTTTCCCAACGATCTCTTCAAAAATCAATCAAACAATAAAAACTGAAAATTTATCTTGGAATGAAAATTCTATTGCTTTTTACTATGTTTCTAAACTGGCAAATTCTTTGGAACTTGACACTGTGATTACTGCAAATGGAGTAGATGAATTGTTTTGTGGTTACAATGCATATAGAGAAGCATTTTCTGGAGGAGAATCTCAAATCAATGAAGTAATGCTTGCTAAATTAGATAATGAACTAAAAATGATGAAAGCTGTGAATCTGGTTGCATCTGAATTTGGAGTAAAAATACTTCAACCATTACTCTCACCAAAATTTGTTGAATATGCAAAAACTGTACCTATATCTGAGAAAATTCACGACTCTGAAGACTTGTATCGTAAACATATCATAAGAAAATTAGCTAGTCAAATCAATGTCCCAGAATTATCTTGTACAAAAAGAAAAAAAGCATTACAATATGGTTCTAAAATTCACAAGGCTTTACTAAAAACTAGATAAATTTCTTGATTGTTTTCTGAACTGTTTTTTCTACATTACTAATTATTGCAGGTGAGGCACCCAGATGTTTTTCTGGTGAGAATATTGCATCGATTTCTTTTTCTGTCAACTTTGAAGAAAATGCTTTATCTTTTTTGATTGCATCTTTGTAGAACATTCCTTTATCATTTGCCTCAAATGCAACTCTTTGAACATCTCTATATGCTACAAATCTTGGAATGCCTTTTTTGATTAGTGCTTCTAAAACAAACTCTGCAAAGATTTGTCCTTTTGTAATATACAAATTATCTACAATTCTTTTCTCATTTACCATCAAGTTTGAAACAATTCTAGTCATAGTTTCTAACATTTCATCGACTAGAATTGATACTGTTGGAATTACAAATCTTTCATTAGCTGAATTTGAAAGATCTCGTTCATGCCATAATGGAATATTTTCAAAAGATACTGCAACTTGACTTCTTACTAATTTAGATAATGATGATACTCTTTCACTTTTTATTGGATTTCTTTTTACAGGAACTGCACTACTTCCCATTTGTCCTTTCTTGAACTGTTCTGCAACTTCCCCTATCTCTGTTCTTTGTAAATTTCTAATCTCTATTGCAATTTTTTCTAAAGTAGTGCCAATTAATGCCAATTCAAATACATATTCTGCATATCTTTCTCTTGGTACAACTTGTGTTGTAACTTCAGCTGGGAATAATTTTAATCTCTTAGCAGATCTTTTTTGTACTTCAAGTGCCTTTGCACCCATTAGGGAGCCTGTACCAACAACACCTAGTGTCTTACAAATCAAAATTCTTTTCTTTATCTCTTCAATTCTTTCTACATGTTTTGCCATTTCTGCTGCCCAATTCGCAAATTTTAATCCAAATGAAATAATACTTGCATGTTGTCCATGTGTTCTTCCTACTGCTGGAATTTTTGAATGCTTTACTGCTTTTTTTGCAAGTATGGATGCCATCTTTGCAACTTTTGGTTCAATGATTTGTAATGCATCTCTCATTTGCATTGAATTACTTGTATCAACTAAATCATTACTTGTGAGACCATAATGTATCCACGGTCTTGCATTTTTAGTACATTTTTCACTTAATGATTCTACAAGAGCTGCAGTGTCGTGATCACTTTTTGCTTCTAATTGTTTGATTCTCTTTGCAGTTATTTTTCCAGACATTGCTGCTTTGTAAATTTCTTTACCAATGCTTTTTGAGATCATTCCTATTTCACTTTGAGATATGGCAGCTGCTCCTTCAATCTCCAACTGATAGTCTACTTTCTTTTGTTCACTGAAAATATCCATCATTTCTTTTGTGCCATAACGACCATTATCGATAGGTAAAATTGCCAATGTTTCTAGTCATTAAATATAGAAAATAAATCTACTCATGAAAACTGAACTTAATTGGTTCTATCTCGTAATTGATGACAATCACATAAACAACCTTTTTGACAATTTACTCTCTTACAATCTGAACAAACATTTTTTCTCCAATATGGTGCTGTATTCATGTCAATACCTCTGATTTACTTTGAACGATCCTTTTTTTATCTGAATTAGAATCCTGATTAGATATAGTGACCAAATCCCCATTAAAATAAAATATAAAATACTGACATCAGGTTCCTCTGTAACTTCTTTTGGTTCTTCTTGCACCGGTTGATCAAATGGTGGTATGTATACAATTCCAAGAAAAATTGGTATTGCTACTAGAACGATAATTGGTACTACCATGATTTTAAATTATATGATCTATAATTTGTATACATTTTTGCTATTAAATAAAAATACATTATAGATGACACTAACTTCTGGTTCTCTTTTTTACAGCTGCTACTTTCTTTGATGATCTAACTTCTTTTGTTTTTGCAGTTGCTTTGCTAACTTTTCCTTCGGTTTTCATACTTTTACCACTTCTTCTAGCTGCACGAGAAGCTTTTGCTCTTACTTTTTGCTCTTCTTTTCTATCCTCAATTTCTTTTTCTGTTAGCTTTGCTCTTACCATGAATAATAAAACTATTTTATCATAGATAAACTATATCATCAAATTCATACTTGATTATAATTATCAATTATCTTTAGTATTCTCCTGATGATTTAAATTGGATTGAAAGGAATTTTCACCAATACTAATGTCTTCTAGTGCACCAAGAAAAATTGGAGAAAATCAATATCAAATTGATGCTGATCCTAATCTTGGAATGAAAGTCCCTGTGAAAATTTATGCCGATGAACCATTATTACAAAAAATGTTGTTAGATAGAACAATCATGCAAGCACGAAACGTATCTTCTATTCCTGGTATTGTTGGACAAAGTATTGTTTTACCTGACGGTCATGAGGGTTATGGTTTTCCTGTAGGTGGAGTTGCAGCTATGGATGCTGAAGAAGGTATGATAAGTCCTGGAGGCGTTGGTTACGATATTAATTGTGGTGTAAGATTACTCCGTTCAAATTTATCTGAACAAACAGTTCGTTCAAAACTAAAAGATCTTGTTACTGATCTTTTCAGTTCTATTCCTTCAGGAGTTGGTTCTAAAGGTGCAGTCAAACTTAGTAATTCAGAACTTGATGAAGTTTTAGTTAAAGGTGTTAATTGGGCAATTGATCACGGCTATGGATCATCTGATGATTCAGATGTATGTGAAGAAAATGGTCAAATACAAAATGCTAATCCAGATAAAGTTTCAGACAAAGCAAAAAAAAGAGGAACTCCTCAATTAGGAAGTTTGGGTTCTGGAAATCATTTTCTTGAAGTACAAAAAGTTGCAGAAGTTCATGATGAAGAAGCTGCAAACAGAATGGGTCTCAAAGAAGGCACTATTACAATTTTAATTCATTGTGGTTCTAGAGGATTTGGTCATCAAGTTTGTAGTGATTATCTTAGAGTTGCAGAACAAGCTATGGAAAAATATGATATCAGTTTACCTGATAGAGAACTTGCATGTGTTCCAAATACTTCTGAAGAAGGTGAATCTTATAGGAAAGCAATGTTTTCTGCATTAAATTATGCATGGAGCAATAGACAAATGATTACTCATTGGACTAGAAAATCTTTTGAACGTGTATTTAATCAAACTGAATCTGATTTGGATATGAAATTAGTTTATGATGTTGCTCATAATATTGCAAAAGTAGAGAAACACAAAGTTGATGGAAGAGAACGTAAAGTTGTTGTTCATAGAAAAGGTGCAACTCGTGCATTTCCTGCAAATCGTGAAGAGATTCCGTCTAAATACCGTGATTTGGGTCAACCTGTTTTAGTTCCTGGTTCTATGGGAACTGCAAGTTGGGTTTTACTTGGACAACCAAATTCCATGGATTTGAGTTTCGGTTCAACTGCACATGGTGCTGGAAGGACAATGTCTAGATCAAAAGCTAGACGAAATTATACTGAAGAAAATGTCAAAAAATCCCTTAATGATAAGGGCATCTTTATCAAAGCATTAACAAGAGATGGTGTTGTGGAAGAAACTCCTCAAGCATACAAAGATGTTGATTCTGTAGTTAATGTGTCTCACAATTTAGGAATTGCAACAAAAGTCGTAAAATTGGTACCTATAGGTGTGATAAAAGGTTGAGTGAAGATGATTCTGAACTTGAAAGATTAAAGGCAAAACGATTAGCTGAAATGCAAAAAAATATCACATCTAAAGAAAAATCTGAACAAACTCCTGAAACAACTGAACCTGCTAAAGAAAAATCTAAAAATCCTAGAGATTCATTAGTAAGTAAATTAGGATTTAGAGGAATAGAAGTTTTAGAAAATGCAGAATTCCAATTCCCTAATGAAACTAAAATGATTATTGTAAAGCTATCTGAATTAATTAAAACTGGTGAAATAAATGAAATTATTGATGGTGGACAACTCTTATCATTATTTAGATCAATTGGATTGAACATTCGAATGGCTACAAAAATTAGTGTAGAAAAGGATGGGAAATTTGTATCACTAAGTGATAAACTTGGAACCAAATCTTCTGATGAAGCTGATGAAACATGAGTATGGTTTTAGAAATTGGAACAAAAAATTATGTCGATGATTTACTATTAATAAAAAAATCTCTTTCTCATATGGAAACTCTTGTAAATGCTCATAATGGATATGTTCTTGGAGAACCTTCTTCAAAATTTGGTTGGACATTTTTTAATTTAGCTTTTAAACCTGATTTACAACATGGTATAGAAAAAAAATTCTCTGACATGATAGAAAAATACAATCATACTGATCAACAACAAAAATTTGCAGAATTCATTACTGATTATTTAATTTCTAAAGGATGTAATGTAAAAATAAAACCAGTTGACTAGACTCTTCTTCCTCTTTTTCCACCTTTCTTTCTGGTGGTATCATGAGGAATAGGTGTAACATCATCAATTCTTCCAATCTTAAATCCGCCTCTTGCTAATGCTCTAATTGCAGCTTGTGCACCTGGACCTGGTACTCTAGAACCAACTCCTCCTACTGCACGAACTCTAATGTGAAATCCTGTGAAACTTTTAGTCTTCATGACTTCTACCACTGAGTTTGCAGCTTTCATTGCAGCAAATGGTGATGATTCATATCTATCAGCATTAACGTGCATTCCACCTGAACTAATGGAAACTGTTTCAGCTCCTGTAAGATCAGTGACGTGAATAATTGTATTATTGTAACTACTGTAAATGTGGGCAATTCCCCATTTTTCTGGACCTTCTTTTTTTGTTTCTGGTTGAGATTTTGCCTCTACTTGAGCCTCAGATTCTACTTTCTCAACAACTGCTTCAGTTTCCTCAACAGGTGTTTCCTCTACTTGAGCCTCAATTTCTGACAATGTCTAATCACGCCTTAAAGGGTTTAAAAAACATTGATTTTTCTTTATCTCTCTAAATTTACCAATTTTGTATGAAATTGTTTATTCTTCATATATTGTCCCCAATTAGTTACTTTGTTGCCATCTATTCTTTTGTTAGCACTTGGAGTTGGAATTGCAACTGTTTTTCTTGGTTCTATGGTTTTCCAGATATTAACTCCTGACGATCTAATCTTATCTCCTTTAGAAAAAAAATGTCAACAAATTGCTAATGAGGGATACAAAATCCATACATTTTATCCCAATTCTAATCCTGACGATCTTCTTGAAGATGATAGGAAACGTCTTCTATATCTTGATGATCTTTGGATGAATGACTGTGTTTCAGTTTTACCTGCTGATTCAATATTTAGTATTGTGAATAATGTGGAAAGAGATTTTTCTTATAATGAATAATTATCTAAAATGTTTCCATCCTAAATCTTTTAAACGAATATTTTTATTATTTTCTTGAACAAAAACACCGCTACCTGAAGTAACATGACCAATTTCAATGATTGGAACTTTGAGTAATTTTGCATTTTTTAAAACTATTTGTTTATGTTTAGGATTTATTGTAAACACAAATTCGTATTCTTCACCCCCATGAAAAACTAACTTCTTTAAATCCTGTTTTTGTAATCTTACATGTTCTTCCAAATCTTTTTTTGATGGTATATTGTTTATTACAAATTTCTTTTTACTTTGTTTTGACATTTCATTTAGGGTAGTTGATAACCCATCACTAGAATCCATTGATGATGAAAAATACTTTTTATTTTTTAATCCAAAACCAAGTTTTGGTTTTGGATTCATTACTGATTTAATTGCCTTTTTGATGAATGCTTTTCCTCCTTTTTTCTTATCTATTAGAGCACCCAACCCTGCAGATGTATATCCAAACGGTCCTGTTACAAATATTAGATCATTTTTTCTTGATTCTTTTCTATTTACTATGTAATCTGTTTCTCCAAAAATACAAACATTGAAGACAATTTCTTTACCCTCATTAGTATCTCCTCCAAGAATTGAAATACCGTATTCTTTACATGCTTTTTTAAATCCTTTAGATATCTCATTAATTTTTACGCGTGAAATTGTATTTGGTAAATTTACAGAAAGTATTCCATATTGTGGTTTTACTCCTTTTGCAGTAAAATCACTTACACATGCAATTACACTTTTTCTTGCTGCATCAGATAATTTCATTTTAGGTGGAAGGTCTGTGCTTTCTACAAATGTATCTGTTTTTACTACCATCTTGGTTTTTCCTATGTTGAAAAATTCTACATCTTCAGAAACAAACTTCTTGTTTCCTAGATTTTTCTGAAAAATTTTGATTATGGTAGATTCATTTAACTTTGTCATAACTCTGTTTTACTAGTTCTATTGTCTCTTTAACAATTTTTTTACATTTATCTTCATTGTTTGACTCTGCTGACACTCGTATGATATCTTCAGTGTTTGATTTTCTTATCAATACCCAACTATTTTCGTCAATGATTCCTTTAATTCCGTCCATTGTATTTACTTCTGAATACTCTTTTGAAAACTCAGAACTAACATTCTCAATTACTTTGTCGTGAAAATTTGAATCAACTTGTATTTTATCTCTAACTTGGGAAAAACTTTCCATATAGTTTAGAATTTCTTCAAATTCTGATGTTCCTAACATGGATGCAATCAAACCACTTGTTAGTATTCCTTCTCTACAATAATTGAATTCTGGTAAAATAAAACCTCCACTACTTCCTTCTCCCCCTGCTTGAGCTGAAGTTTTTAGCATTAGATCTATTACATTTGCTTCTCCAACTTTGGATCTCTGAACACTGCCTCCTTTTTCTTTGATGTATTTTTCAATTGATACACTTGAATCAATACTTAGTACAAATTTTTTGTATCCCAACTCTAAAGATTTTGCAACACCCAAACCCAATGTTACATCTGGAGTTTGTTTTTTCCCTTTTCTAACTACTACTAAACGATCTCCATCCAAGTCAAATGCAAACCCGATATCTTTTTTGATAGATTCTGCAGACAAGTCTGATAACTCATCATATGTTGGATCTGGACCTCTTGTGGCGCCTGATAGCTCTTCATTTAGCACATTTACCTTACATCCCACATTTCTTAGTAAATCTGTGGCAAATCCTTTAGCTGCTCCACCTCCAATGTCTACTACAACTTCTGGTTGATTTTGAATGTCCCCAATAATTTTTTTTGCATCTTCAATATATGATGATAATATTTTTTCTTCAGTTCCAATTTTTGAGTGTGGAATTTCTTGATGTTTGACTATCGTTGGTAACTCTTGTTCGTTTATCCCCCTTCCTTCAATGATGAATTTCATTCCATTCCATTGAATTGGGTTGTGTGATGACGATATTACAATTCCTGCTCCATACTTTCTTGCTTCTCTAAATACAACCGGAGTAGGAACTGTTTCTAAATCAAAAACATTAATACCATTTTTCATTAGTGTTGCAATTACTGTATCTTTGATCATTGTTCCACTTGGTCTTGTATCTTTTCCAACAACACATTTTTTTGATTTGATTAATGCTGAAAAATTATTTGTATATTCTATGACGTCTCTAAGTAAAAGATCTTCTCCAAAAATACCTCGAATACCTGAGATTGTTTTTTTCAATAATCTAAACCCTGAAAGACTTTTTATTAACTCTGATGAATTTATCCAAACGTGCCTTGGTAGCTCAGCCTGGTAGAGCGAACGCCTCGTAAGCGTTAGGTCGCGGGTTCGTACCCCGTTCAAGGCTCCATTTTGTTATATTATTTTTTGATTTGTTACTAAATACTTGATGAAGAATTGATCGATTATTTTATAAATTATTTTAAAACTGTTTTTTATTCATCTAAGGCTTCAATGTCTGTTTGTAGTTCTGCCCCTAAACCTTCCCACCATTGTTTAGTTTGTTCTGTCATATTGCCTTCATTACTAACCTGAAATTGTCCTTTATAGATCTGCCGGTTGATTTTTTGTTGATCGTTTCATAACAATTTGTAAAAAATTTCTTAATTCTCTTTTTCTTCTTTCTTTTGTTTCATTTTTCTATACACAATTATCATAAGTGCCGCTCCTGCACAACCCCAAAATAATTCTGATGTTCCATTTTTTATCCCAAACCCTGTAAATGCCCCGACAAAACCTAGTGACATTACTGCTACAAGACCTAGTCCGACCAGTTCTAGTTTTTTTACCATGATACTCTATTGTACATGTGTAATATCAAAAAGATATATGGTTTTGTAAATCCATCTAAATGTGGATAAATATCTTACAGTAATTTTGATTTTTATGATAGTTGGAATTCCAATCGCATTTGTATCTCCTAGTACTGGTGAGTTACGCGAACAACCATACCTTCCACTGTTTTATGGTTCCATTGCAGGCATTATCATAATTGTTTTTTACAGTTCTTACAAAGACAAGCAAGAAAGACAAAAAGCTAATGCCAAGAGAAGAAGATCTAAGAAATAGATTTTAAAGTTCTAGACCAAATGATTCTGCAATACTTGAGAAATTTACATAAGATTCCAAATATTGTCTACCTTTTGATGTTATAACAAAAGTATTCTTACCATCAAATTCTATTTTGTTAATTAATCCAGCACCTGTTAGATTCTCTAAAAATTTAGATAATCTAGAATGTGATAAATTTGCTTTTGTAAGAAGAGATGTTGTTTTGATGCCTTCCTGTCCTGATTGTTGAGTAACTGTCAACAAGTCTGCTACAATTTGCATACTTGTTCTATAGGAAACCATGTACATTTTGGTCTAAAACTAAGATATAAGGGTATTACCACACATTCAGATCAGATAAATAAGCTCTGCCTGATTTTTCTACATTGTCTTCGCATTCAGCAACCCCTTGGTTTGATGATTTTGTTGGGGTTGCATACAGGTATTACGATCTTAGAATGAATGTGGTTCCCTTATTCAATGATAGAAAGGAATCCACATCTCTTTGGAATGATGTTATTCATTGGTGGGTTGATTCATCTATCAAAATTAGATTTGTTGAAACTGGCGATCAGTATTGGTTTATCATGGGTTCAGATTCCCAAAAACCCGACACGAATCTATCTTTTTTCAAAGTATTACCAAAATCTGAACACTATGAACGGTTTCAAAAAGGTCACGGCGGTGAAGCATATCTTAGATTTGGTGTGTATACAAAAAAAATACTTGATGATTCAAAAAAAGATGCAGTGTGTGATTGTGGTCATGAAGCTCAAGATCATGATGAGGGTGATGGTGATGTGTGTTTGTTTCATGAATGTACCTGTAAAAAATTTTCTAGTTTTCAAGTTAATTTACTAAAAAGAAAAAAAACAATCAGTGACATTAAATTTTTAGATGAAAACAATGTAAAAGATGATCCTTTAACTTGGAATTGTCTTAATATCAATAAATATTCAAAATCTAAATAAAATTAATCCAAATGCTTGTTTACTCTTACGTGTTCTCCAGGATAAAACTCACTTAGTTTTTTTGAATAACACTCTCCACACAAAACTCCCTCTATTTTCCATTCTTCCATTGGGTTGTATGGAAGTTGAATTTCGCCATTACAAATTGAACATTTATCATTTGACATTGAATTGTTTCTGGTCTTTTTCATCTATATAAAAAACATTCTAGAATTGTTTCATTCTAACAAAAATTATGTTAAATATTACTAGTTTTTACTGAATTTAGGTAGTAAGTCTGACCAATGTAAACCTCCTGCAAGATTTTTACTTGGTTGGACTATTACCTTTAAAATTAAAATAAATTATTTGCCAGTTTTTTCAATGCTGATATTTCTTCTTCTTCTTGTCTGATCTTTTTATCAATAACACGAAGCATTGTATCATTCCAAACATGTTGGGAAAAGAAATTATGTTTGGTGTTGGCTAACTCTATTTCATCATCTACTACTGTATCTTCAAGAAATTTAGTTACAATTACATCAGTAATTTTTAAAATCCTTGAATTGAGTTTGAAACTACGAAAAATAGGTTCTAATTTTCTTATATCTGATTTAAAATCACCTTTTGATTCTAAAATTTTTTTGTGCAATATTCTGAAATATACTGCAACAAAAAATAATGTTGAATACCTTTTTGTTTTATGACCGCCTTTTTTTCCATACTTTAATGATTTTTTTGCAAATTCTTTAACAAGATATGGGTATAGTAAAATTCTATAATCATCTTTTAGATTGTCATTAAAAATATCGTCATATTTGCTTCCTCTTGGTAAAAATTGAGCTGGTGAACTGTATGCTTCAGTTGGCCTTTGTTCAATTCCTGCAACTAGTGACTGAATTGCATCTTTAGCAACAATCACTTTTTTATGATTATCTGGGAGATAATTATTATACATTACATCTCCTTCATATTCACTTTGTTTTGATTTTGATTTTGTATCAAAAGAACCTGCTTGAATTTCATAAAAGTATCCACAATTCTTTAACTGTGATTTTATAGATTTGTGGAAATCCATTAATGAAACTAGATCTTTACCTCTAACTGAATTTTGAGAATTTCTGTATTTTGTAATATTGTTTTGCTCTTCTTCATCATTTGCTTTGATTATTGTAACTGTCATGGAACCATCCATGTTCTTTGTTCTTTTTGAATGATCAAGAATGGAGTTTGATGTTTGTGCACCGTTAACAATTTGTGGAGCATGTAATTCTATCATATTTTCTCCAAGTTCTGTAAAGTCACTAACTACAATAGTTATTCCATTATTGTAAAAGAAAAATTTACTTGGATTAGTTTGTAGTGTTTCACGTAATCCTTTGTTAACTGTTGTTTTAAATTGCATCCATTGTCTGATGTTTGATTCAAACACATAGTCTCTACTCTTATCTACAAATTCTGTAAGCTCCCGTAATTTTAAAATCCCTAAAATTGTATTTTCATGTCTAAGCATTCTTTCTAATTTGATTGAAGATTTTTTCCCCGCTGCTGGTTTTTTTATTCTATCCCATAATCTTTGAACAATTTTTACTTCATCAATAATCTCAACTACTTCATCATCATATTCTACTTTTTGATCAGTCACATAACAACATTTTATTTTGAGATTTTTTTCCTTAATCTTTGTAACAAGCTGTGCTAATTCTGGCCTCATTTTTGTCACATCTTTTGTGAGTAATCTTTTTGCATCTTCTTTGAATTTTGCAATTGCTTCAAGTGAATGTGATGTGCCATATTTTGATTGGAATAATCTAACTGTATTATCTGAGAAATCTACTGGAAGATAAGCATCGATTCCAAGATCATTTGCCCCATCTACAATTGCATCTGCTGCATCGTCTTCAGTGGCCTCAAAAACTCTTGTTAGAATCCATTGAAGGAAATTATTCCCTTTTTCAACTTCACTTTTGGAATTTTCTGCGTACTCCTGAATACTTTCTCTAACATTTTCTGTAAATCCTTCTAGTGGCTGACTAGATTTTTTTTGTACTATGAGTGCTTGTGCTCCTGGTATGTATTCTAACAAACCATTAGCATTTTGCGACATTCTTTTTCTAATATGTTATATATTTAGAGAATCTGGTAATTGTGTAATAACTCTGTTCTGGATGTGATGTGATTTGATAAAAAAAATAATTATTGTGGGCATAATTGGATTTGCAATTCTTTTAGGTATCGCTATGTCTTTTTCAAATAATACTGTTGAAGAAAATAATGATGAAACAATTTTAGTCATTAAAGGCGACGTTATAATGCCCACAAAAGTTTCTCGTCCTGGATGTGAAATTGATGACAGATGTTATGTTCCATCTTTGATTTTAACTAAAAAAGGGAATTCTGTAACTTGGGTTAATGAAGACTCTGCTTTTCACAGTGTAACTTCTGGATTTTATGGTTCTCCTACTGAACTTTTTGATAGTGGACATTTAGATCCGTTTGAATCATTTACTTTTACTTTTGATGAGGTTGGTGATTATGATTATTTTTGTACTTTACATCCTTGGATGAAAGGCCAAGTAACTATTGAATAAGGTACCCGAGGGAGTCGAACCCCCTTGTATAAGCTTTGCAGGCTCACGCATAACCGTTCTGCCAGAGTACCGTTTAAAAAAAATAAAATGAATAATTAAACTCTTTAGATTAGAATTTGTTAAATGACTTTGAAGCCAACTTCACATCTTCACCTTTTACCGTTTTTCTTCCTGCATGAGATGCCATATCTATTGCAGTTTTTGCGATAGTATCTGCAATATCTTCTATCACTCTTCTTAATTCGTCTGCTGATTCGTCACTGACTCTTTCGGCACCTGCTTTTTTTAAAATTCTATACATTGCAGATAGTCCTAGTTCAGATGATTTCATGAATTTAGTTTTAATTTTTTCTGAAAAAAGATGATGAGTGAAAAAATATCACTAAGGAATCGATTTATACAGACTATTTTAAGATCTGATAAAGAAATGACGTACTATTTTGATTCTCATATACATTTGTCTGATCCTGCTTATCTTCCTGATATTGATTACATCTTAAATGGCATGAATCATCTAAAACTCAAAGCATGTTGTGTTTCTATGGATGTAGAAAATTCTTTACAAACTTTAGATTTGGCAAAAAAAAATAATTCTGTATTGCCTTTTATTGGAATTCACCCTGAATGTGCAAACGATGATCTTGAAAAAATGATTAAATTGATTGAAGATAATCATGCAATTCTTTCTGGAATTGGTGAGATTGGGTTAGATCCGACGTATGTATCTAAAACTGATGATGCAAAAAGACAGGCACACGTATTTGAAACTTTGTTGTCTGTTGCAGAAAAATACAACAAACCGGTATCCATTCATTCAAGAAAAAGTCTTGATGATGTTTTTGAAATAATGACTTCTTATGATACAAAACATGCGTTGCTTCATTGGTTTGATGGAAGTAAGAAACAACTTCAAAAAGCTATGGACATGGGATTTTTTGTGTCTTATGGACCTGTAACAATTTATGCAAATGATAAACAGACTCTATTATCCAAAACTGATGAATCAAAAATTCTTGTTGAAACTGATGGCCCTGTACGATTTTCCAGATGTTTTGAAATGAAATCTGGACAAATTAGCTTTATCCCAAGTGTAATTTTTTGTGCATCAAAAATTCTCGAAAAAACGTTTGACGATATGGCTTTTATTCTGGAAAAAAATTCTAACGCGTTTCTTGGAATATAGGTATAAAACACCCTATTCT
>Ga0257125_1001066_pt1 | contig 30338 bp, 23 predicted proteins | sample SI106_200metaG_FD_190183 | JGI IMG/M metagenome (GOLD analysis project Ga0257125, IMG submission 190183) | Marine microbial communities from Saanich Inlet, British Columbia, Canada - SI106_200 | ecosystem: Environmental > Aquatic > Marine > Inlet | place: Canada: British Columbia | collected... | reverse complement strand
GCGGCCAGCGGCGAAGTCGCAGAGCTACAGATAGAAGGCTACCCTCTGGGGGTGCGCGCCGACACGATCTACGCGTCCATCGAGATATCGCTGGAACCGGGAGACTACGTCGTATTTTGCTCGGATGGCATCATCGAAGCGGGGAATGCAGAGGAAGAGATGTTCGGCTTCGAGCGCACGGCGGAGACGATCAAGCAAGGCTGTACAGAGGGGTTGCCAGCGGAGGGGTTGATCGACCGGCTGATCGGTGCAGTAAAGGCGTTCACCGGCGATGCGTCGCAGGGAGATGATATGACGGTCGTGGTGTTGCGGGTTGAAGGATGAAAACACGAAGGATGTGTAAAACGTCACGTAAAGAATGATACATTTCCTTTACATTTCGCAGTATTTGCACTATGTGGAAACACGCAGGCAAAATGGAGCCAGAACAAGTCCGAGAATGATAACCCTGATTCGTCTAACCTGCTTCCTTCGGTTTTATGAATAGCGTTTCAGCATACGCAATCCATCCCGATCTCAGATCCACCCTGAACCAGCCGTCGCTGTTCTTCTCATGGAATCGAGTGGGTGACCGTTTACCAAACTCCTCGAGATCGTATTGCGCCCACGTTTGACCCAAATCCAGAGAGATGATAAATCCGGTATTCAAAGGGGAAGCGGGTGCGCAATGGGATGCGAGAATCACGTTATCCTGAATTATCATGGCACCTGATTCAACCCCCGGATTGAACAGCAGTGTGTGGGCTTCCGGATGGGTTATGTCGGCAGGGGCGCACCGGAAAACTCCACGGTCATGCGGCTCGGGGCCGTTTGCATCACTGATCCAGTAGAGTTGCCCATCGACAAAGTTGATACCGCCCGATTTATACCGAGAGTTCGGACTAACCGACACGAGAACTGTCCAACTCCACGCATCGTTCCTGGCGTCATAAATACCCTTTAACCAGTGACACTCGTACCCCTCTGCTTTGTCATGGTCGCCGGTGCACGCATAGAAAGCGTCTTCGGCTGGATTATACGCCACGGTGTGGACATGCCGGCAAATAACCGGATTGTCGGGGTTGCCGAGAGGCGTGCCCGTAGTGCCTCCACCATTGGATCCATCATCGCGATTATATGGATTCCGTCCGAAGGAATAGGCGATCTTTACGGTATGTCCGCCGTCGGCTGAATAGTAAATATTGACCGGAGCCGCGCCGCCGAGAACGTTACAGTAGTTTCCCCAAACAAGCATCTCCACTCCATTCACATCCCACGAGTTTGCGCCGGACAGCGTATGGAAATACCAGCCCGGGAGATCCGGGTTCTGGGGTGCATGCGGGATGTAATCGGCACCGTCGATGTCCTTTACGGTGATTGGCCAGTGTGTGGTGAGATTGTCCGTGCTGAGGTATAGATTGGAGCCGGCGCCGAACAGGATGTTCCCATTCTTCAGAATGCAGCTGTAGGTTATGTTTTGGGCTTCCGGGAACGCCATGCTGTACGGCCAGGTGCGGCCGTTGTCTTCGGACAGGAAAATGGTATCATCCGTAAACCCGAACGCCTTATTCGCACGTTGTGAGTCGATGTAAGGACCTTCCGGCTGCAGGTGATACCAGAAATGGTCTGTTGAAAAAGTCTGCATTTATAAATTTCCTCTCAAAAGTTTCCATGTAATAGAGTAAGTCGAAACCGCATAAGTCGTTCATCCATCCTCATGGCTGGCTCAGCTTCTGCAATTCCTCGATGGCTGCCGCCATGGCCTGTCGTCGTGCTTTTCCACGCGGGCTTACTGCAGGAAAATAGAACGCCTCCCCCAATGTAAGAAATCAAGCCTCGTTCAGCAGTTGAGATCTCATCGCGCACGCTGAGAGGACCGGCTTGATAGGCGGGAGGTATTTCTGTATCCTGAGAAGGTTGTCGGCTAAAGCGCTGATTGATCGGCTAATCGGCGCGTCTCCGAACCGGGCAAGGCTGAAGGGGGTGTAACCTGCTGCAGTCTGATTTTTAGCCAGTGCGATCTAATAAAAGGATCTCAATCACAGGGTCTGGTGAAAGGATAGGTAAGATGGGCTGGTTGAAGCGTCTGTTTTCAGGGCCTTGACAAGACCTGCTTCCCCATATGAAGATCCTCCTCAAAAAGTGGGTAATATTGTGTGCATAGGTGTGCAATCTGTGTGAGAAGTATGTCAGTGGAAGACGGCTCCCCATCAAAAAGCGAGATCCCGATGATCCCAACCCTTGTCGCAAACCGGACGATGGTTCCACCCACATGGGCGTTATGGCAACGGCGTCTGATTGATGTCATGAACGAAGCCGGGGGCGCCTTTGTGGAGCGCTACACCCGCGCTGACGGCACCCTCGACTGGCGCGCCGACTGGCCCGGGATGGATGGCTCCGACGATGCGTACGAGAGTTTCTACACCTTTCCGCTGTTCTACGCGCTTGGGGGGGACGAACGCTATTGCGAACTCGCCCGCAAGCACTGGGAAGCGGTCACTTGGCAGTGGACCGAATACGGACAGATCCATCGCGAGTTCGATGCCTATTACGACTGGATGCATCACGGTGAGAGTTCGCTTTACTTCTACTTCCTGGGACTTTCGGAACCCTATGTGCTACGCGACCGACAGCGCGCTGCACGATTCGCCGGATTCTACACGGGTGAAGATCCCGAGGCGCCGAACTACGACCCGCAGCTCCGCCTAATCCGCTCGCCGATCAACGGCAGTCGCGGACCCCGGCTGGAGATGACCCCCGAGGACTGGTCGACGCACCGCTGGGTGCTGAGCTACCCGGCGTTCGGGATTCCGTTTGAGGATATCCCGGGGGTGCCGGGGCCGGCAGCCGACTGGCTCGACGACGCGGTGTTTGCCCGTATCCTGGCGGCTATGAACGCGCGCATGGCGCGCGGCGACGTCCCGTTGAACCTACTGGCGACGAGCCTGGTGACCCACGCCTATCTATACACGGGCGAAGCGAAGTATCGCGACTGGGTTCTCGAATACCTGGATGCGTGGAAGGGCCGGGCTGCCGACAATGGGGGGCTCCTGCCGGACAACGTCGGTCCATCGGGGCGGATCGGCGAATGCATGGATGGAAAGTGGTGGGGAGGATACTACGGCTGGCGCTGGCCACACAACGGCACCGTGCTCATGGAAGCGGCGACGGTGGCTGGGATGAATGCGATGTTGCTCACTGGCGATCCGGGGCATCTCGATCTGGCGCGCGCGCAACTCGACCATCTCTGGGATCTGCGGCGGGAGACGGAAGGGGAACTGTGCGTGCCGCTGCGCCACACAGACGCCGGATGGGGGGATTACCGCCCGATGTCACCGGCCCTGCCGCTCCAGCTCTGGCAGCTCTCCGGGGCGGATGAGGATCTCGAGCGGGTGTGCCGGCTACCGAACCAGGAGGGATGGACTGGCGAACTCGGGGTGCGCGGGATGGGCTGGGGTGTGGGCGCAGGCTGGTTCCGGTTCGTGCGCGGCGAAAATCCCGATTTCCCGGAGAATGTACTCCGCGCGGAGTACCAGGAGGTTTGCCGCGCGCTCGAGTCTATTCGCGCGGATGATGCGGATTCGAAGACTATCTACATCCAGCACTGGATATCCCGGAACCCGGTCCTCTGCAGCGCCCTGGTGCAGCTGACCACCGGGGCACCCTATCCTGTCTATCACGGCGGGTTGCTCCATGCGCGGGTGCGGTATTACGATGTTGCGGCAGAGCGTCCGGGCCTGCCGCGGGACGTGGCGGCACTGGTCGACGCTGTAACTGAGGGCGGATTCCGGGTGCAGCTGGCCAACCTCGATCCGCAGCGCGAAAAGTCCGTTGTGCTGCAGGCCGGAACCTTTGGTGAGCATGCGTTCGACCGCGTTCGCCAGGAGGATGCGGAGGAGGTGGTCGACCTGGAAGGGCGATGGTTGCGGGTCGATCTGGCACCCGCGGCGGGGGTGACACTCGAGTTCACGATGCGCCGGTTCGTCAATGTCCCCTCCTACGATACTCCTTGGCGAAGACAAGCGGATGCGCCGCACATCCAGCTCCGCGACCCGGCCGACAACGCCCGAAATCTCATCTACGAATGGGCGCCGGATCATCCGCTGAGACAGTGAATCTATCGGAATCGAAGCGGCCTTCAGGGTGAATCCACGGAACTGGGGGAATATCAGGATTCTATTTGCGGAGGAGTTCCATCACATACTGGTATCGATCGAAGCTCACTTCGGATGGGACGGAGTGATCCGAATGGTATATATACCCCCCATCCTGCACAAAGGGAGCGAGTTTCCTCTTCAGCTCTTTCTCAACGGCCGCGTGCGATTCAGCCATGGCAATAACGTCGATATTGCCGAAAAACGCTAGCTTAGCGCCAAATTTCTTCTTCAATTCGCAGACGTCGAGACCGGCTTTTGCTTCGAGAGGGTTGATGACCTGGAGGCCGCACTCGATGAGATCTTCGAAAATCACCTCGGCATTGCCACAAGAATGCATCCAGAAATGAATGCCTCTCTGCTTCAGGAAAGCGCCCAATTCCGCCACGAGAGGTTTGTGGATTTCGCGCCAGGAATCCGGCGAAAAGAGCATTCCGCGGGTCGTTCCCAGGTCTTCGACCAGCATAAAACCGTCAAAGGCGATCCCTTCGTCCAAACAGCGGCTGATCACGGACATCAGAAAACGCATGTAGGTCGAACCCATATCCCGGATCAAATCCGGTTCGGCGGCGATGTCCATCAGGGTGTTCGTGAAGCCGTGGAGCCTCCAGGCCGCCTCGTGGGGACCGTATGCTTCGGCGAGAATATAGGGATCGTCGCTGCCGATCGTTCGGCACTTCTCTCTCGCTTCCGCCCACGTCGGTTCGGGAGTCAGCCTGAAGGGGAAACCCTCCGTATCCACTCTCGCTTTTTCTCCGGGACGCATGGCAAATTTCTCCCTCATCCCCTCCCACGATGCCCGATCCGGTGCGGGGTGAGAGACGTAGTCCAGCGTCGGGGAACCATCCCGGTATCTCCTGGCGACGTAGCCGAATCGGTCGCGGAACGTAAACATCTCCTCGTCTTCTCCGATTATCACGGCGGGAAATCTCGGGGATACGTCGAGGTGCACCATCTGGATGTCGAAGTCGAAAAAATCATAGGGGGAAACCTCTTCGGGGAATCCTTCCTGTTTCCACCGGAGAAGGGTCGTGTCCCAGAAGGAGTCGGACGCGGGTATTCGGTCGGGGCTCCTGCGCTCCAATGCTCGAACAACTCTTTCTCTTTTGGTCATGTTACTCACCTATACTCGAAGTCGATGATTCCAAGGGCGTGCCGGGGTAATGTGCTGTATCCTATCACGACCGTCAAGCAGAGAGCTGCGGGATGCCGGCTGGAGAAGTTGCACCCTTCCAATCTCAAAGGGAAAGGGCCGTTTCCTGACCATCGAACTATCAAACCGCTTCTATTGTCTTCGAGAGCCGAGATGAAAATCCGCTTTCCAATTCTGAGTTGTAGGAAAAATGGAAATAGGAAGATGGATTTCGTATCTTGGGAGCAGGTACGCTGGCTTCTTATCGACCCATCTGGAGATGTTCCAGAAGATGAAAGATAGGCGTTTGCGGGAGATGCTCCCCAAGGAGATGACTGGGCCGCGGTGGTTTTGGGGATAGAGGCTGATCTGGGGGAAAACTACCCACGCTTTTGGGAATAATCCCTGCACAAAAAAGGAAGCAATATGTCTACAGACCCTGTGAAACTGCTGGTTTTTGTCGGCACCGAAGGCATCTACCACGATCATGAAGGCCAAGGCCGTTTTCTAACGGAGTTGCTCAACAAAGAAGCTCAGATCCAGGCCGATTTTTCGCGTGATTACGCTATCATGGCCGACGGCTTGCAAGCCTATGACGCTACGCTGTTCTGCACCGATGTGGGCAACCTTACTCAGGATCAAGAGCAAGGCCTGCTGGCGTTCATCGAAAACGGGGGCGGTTTTTTTGGCTTGCACACGGCCGATGCCTCTTTCCGCGACAACGCCGGCTATCATCAGATGCTCAATGGCTTTTTTGACGGGCACAGTCCCTATATGGATTTCACCGTCACCATCGTCGACGCCTCCGACCCCATCGCCGCCGGCCTGGAAGACTTTGCCGTGACCGACGAGTTGCATTATCTCAAGCACGACCCTTCCCGCTCGCATCATATCATGGAAGCCTACGATCCCGGCCGTGACGAGACTCACGTAATGGCGTACCGCCATACCCACGGGCAGGGGCGGGTGTTCTTCTTTGCGCTGGGTCACGACCAGGCGGTGCTGGACAATCCCTCATTTCAGGAAGTGGTGCGCCGCGGGGCCTTGTGGGTAGGCAAGCATCTGTAGTGGTGGTCCTGGGAGTAGAAGCTTGACCTGGTATGATCCGCGTTGAGTTTACTGGACAGAATCGACGGCCCTGGGAGAGATTCCCGGGGCCGTCCTTTTTACCTGGCTGTGTGAGTGATCAGGAAATCTTCCGTCCGGGTACGTTCACCCGGGTTCGGTAAAGCGAAGTCGAGGCCGTGATGTACACAGTCTTTAGGTCGTCATCACCCCAGGTGAAGTTGGCGGCTACTTCCGGCACCTGGATAACCCCGAGGCAGGTGGCGTCAGGAGTGTAGACGAAGATGCCGCCCGGGCCGGTTGTGTAGAGATTACCTTCACTGTCGACCTTCATGCCATCACAGCCACCGTCACCGGATCCTTCCGGCACCGCCCAAACATCGCCACCAGAAATGCTGCCGTCTGCGGCCATGTCGAACACGCGGATGTGACCTCGATCAGTGTCGTTGATGAACAATTGCTTTTCGTCGAGAGAAAACGTCAGGCCGTTTGGTTGGAGGAAGTCGGAGGCGAGGAGGGTGAGATCGCCCGATTCCGGGTCGATTCTGTAAACGCCCTGAAAATCCAGATCTTGCTCACGCAGCAGGCCAAAGACATCCATCCGACCGTAGGTGGGGTCCGAAAAATAGATGGCACCGTCCGATTTCACGATGACGTCGTTTGGGCTGTTCAACTCTACACCGTCGTAGTGTGTCGCCAGGACGGTGATCGATCCATCGTGCTCCTCGCGAATTACCCGGCTATTGGCGTGCTCGCACGACACCAGCCGACCCTCCAGGTCGAAGTAATGTCCATTGGCCTTGCCGCTCGGCTGCCGGAATACGGTAACTCCGTTTGCGGCAGACCACTTCCGAACAATGTCGCCCGGCATATCGCTGAAGACCAGTTCCCGAGTTTTGCCGTTCCACATTGCCCCTTCGGTGAATAGGAAACCGGTTGCGATCTGTTCGAGCTGGCAGTCACTGCCAACGACCTGCCGGAATCTCTCGTCCCTGATTTCTACGCTCATTTGATCAGTCCTTATCTACCGATGTGTTTTCAACGTTGGCTCAAGTCGTCGCCTAGATCGGTCGCGTCGAATTGTCCCTTCTCGGCGCAAACAGCGACGACCAGCAGTTCGAGTTCCTCTTGCGTGTGGTTGTAGAGTCCGTGGCTGCCCCCCAGCCGGCTGGGGATGGCGTCCCATTGCCGGACTCCCTGGGTCTCGTCGTCCACCGTCATCCGCCCACTGCCCTCGATGATGATATAGCACTCCTCAATGCCGTCGTGACTGTGGTAGCCGATCGAGGTGCCCGGCGGCAGTAGACAGTGGGCAAGGAAGCCGAAATTTGAGCGGAAATCTTCCGCCTGCCAGACCATCCGGTGGCCGACCTCCCCTCTGCCTCCATGCATCTGGGCGTACTTCAGGGCATTCCGGTCCAGCCGTCCCACCGGCAGGCGGTCGGTCGACTCCAACTCGGCGTTGACCCGGTCGTCGCCCAGATCGGTCGATTTGGGATCTCCCCCGGGCACCACGCAGTGGAGGTTGAACCAGCGCGTCTCCTGATCGGTGTGGTTGTAGATGGCGTGGATCTCGCCCGAGCGCGAAGGGACTGCTGCTCCGCCTTCGACTACTGCCGTCCGCCCGTTGTGGGTGAACTGCGAGGCGTTGTCGACGGCGACGAAGATCTCCTCGCTGTCGTCGTGGCGGTGGTAGCCGATCCCTCCACCCGGCAAGAGGATCGCACAGTGGACGAAGGCGAAGGGTGTCTCGAAGTCGGCCCGGTCCCACAGACTGTTGAAGAGGATGGTTCCAGCGCCGTCGTGGACGCCGGATAACTCCGTCATGTCCTCGCGGTTGGCTCGTGCTATGCGCATGGCAGCCTCATTTCTCGCGGTGAAAAAGCTGTAGATTCATCTGGTTGGGCCCGGCGAAAAAACCCAGGGTGATGCCGGTGCCGCCCCCCACGTCGAAGGGCTCCTTGGTGATTGTGACCCCTTTTTCTTTCAGCTCTTGCACACTGTCCTCGACGCTGTCAACTGCGAAGGAGATGTGGTGGAAACCTGGTTCCTGCTCCATGCTCTTCTGCGGCATCAGCTCCAGCAGGATGCCGCCGGCGTCGAGGAAGACGTAGTCTTCGTCGTCCTCGTTTTCGAAGCGCTCCACCACAGTCAATCCCAGCTTTTGCGTATAAAACTGCACTGCCTCTTCGATATCGTCGGTTATGATGGCGATTTTATGGATCTTGTTGACCATGGGAACTCTCCTTGTCGATGGATGGGAACTTGAGCCAGTCGCTGCCCTTTTTTTGCCGCCGCAATGCCGGGGAATATAAAATATCGACTATGTGGCCACAATAAAAAGCTTCGCCTTTGGCGGCCTGCGGCACCAGCCCGTTGTCTCCCACCATTTTTTAGTCCCTTTGCCAAATTCTCTACGGATTACCGTGCGTCGTTTGGCGAGTTGCTACAGGGAGGCCGCTCAAGAACGGCACACATGGTCCAAGAGAAGGATGCAAAATGGCTCGACTGCCAGCGCTGAGTGAGCCCGAATCCGGTGACCTCGTCGTTTTTCGGCGGGATTGGGTGATGGAAGCGAGCAAAATGCCATACTCTCAAGAGTTCTTGATGCATTGATGGAAATTCCGTATCGTGAAAGAATAGGATATAAGACGGAGTGTGGCGAAAATGAGATTTCTATTCTTTTTTTTGATCTACCTGAGCGCCTGTGGGCTACTTCATAATGAACTTCCCAATGAGAAACCTGTCCTAAAGATCAGCGAGATCGATACCCTCCGCCGACACTACGATCTCCTTTCACCAACCCTTTTTCTTTCTGGATGCCTTCGCAACTGATGAAGATGGTGACGTGATCGATTTTCGCTGGACTCGGCTCGACAGCCCTGCCATGCGGTTTGAGACGCAGAAAATCGATCGCGAGCATTCCCGTCTGCAAGCGATCCCTTTCTTTCCTGGGGATTACCTGTTCGGGGTATCGGTCGACGATGGCCAGGATATTGTCAGTGCTGAAATAGCAATCCATATCGTTCTTGAAGAACAACCGCCTGAATCCGGTATGATGCCGTTCGTTTTGCCATTAGGTAGGGATTACGAGACAGACGTGTACGAATATCCCAATCGGAAAGGGGAGGTTCCGGTGCTGGTGGGGTCGTGGTTCGAGGCAGTACAGATTTGTATGGAGCAGGGGAAGCGGTTGTGCAGCAAAGCGGAATGGCAATATGCGTGTCAAGGAGAGGGGGGGGCGCAGTATTCTTCATATGACGATCCTCAGTCCTTCGGCCGCTATCCTTTTGGCCTTCGTTTTTGCAACACCCCGGGTTCGGAATTCGCCGGCAACGATCCCGATCCTTTCACCGCTCGGGCTCCTTCAGGGAGCTTTCCCAACTGTGTATCCTCAATGGGGGTATACGATCTGACCGGCAATGTCGGTGAGTGGGTAGGCCAGTTCAATGCTTTGGGTTACTGGGTAGGTTCCACCAATGCCGATGCTGTAATATCTCTCCGTCCGTGTAGTTCTTCAATAGACTTACCACCTTTACCCGTAGGATTCGATTTCAGCCAGGAACTCAGCCAGGAGGAAATCGATGCATTAGATAACACCAATTACAGCAGATATATGCAGGTTTCTACCGGCTTCCGCTGTTGCCGTTAATAGTTCAATACCAGCATTTTCGAATAATTTCGAGGAGATTGAGCCATGGGGATATCATCGGTAATCTATTTGATTGTAATTTTCCTAATTTGTCCCGTTTGGGGCTCTTCTCCATCGGTTCCTTCTATGGGAGAGATTGGTTTTACCGAGACCCTTCTCGAGGAGTTTGATGCGGTTAAGCGATTGCCTGCCGGTGGAGATACCCTCAGGATTGCTCTCGGCGACCAATACGGTATTCTGCGTGTGCTTGAGTGGGAAGGGCGGGCTTTCCGGGAAGTCTGGAGAAGCCGAGAACTGCGTTCGCCCATCAGAGAGGTTTTTGTCGAGGATATCGACATGGATGGTCGTCAGGAAATCATCGTTTATACAACGAGGGGCTGGATCCTCTTCTTCTCTGTGGATACCTATGAGCGTCTGTGGGAAAGCCCGGAAAATGAATACAGTTCAATCCGCTGCATGGCACTGGCCAATATCGACAGTGATCCACAGAAGGAATTAATCATCTGCTCCCCTGCTGCCATCCACGCTTACGACCCAATCGATCACTTGGAAGAATGGCGGAGTGATCGTCCCTATTTGGCCCAGGAGATGGTTGTAGGCGATGTGGATGACGACGGGGTTTTGGAACTGGTCCTCAATACCGGTCCGATCCTGGATAGCCGTTTTTTTGATCTGGAATGGGAAGGGGTCGATTATGGTGAGAGGATCAAGCTGGTGGATATAGATGATGATGGCATTCCGGAGGTAATCGGCCAGTCAGCCGGTCGAATTATCAGCGTGTACGATATCGATATGAAACAGGTGAAGGTTCCATACTGAAGTACCGGGAGAATAGCAGAGATGGTCGGTGCGCGCAGGTTTTGGCGATGCGTGAGTCATCCGTCTGAGACAAATAGGGTCTCTGCAAGCGAGCCCTGCGGGAGGTTGGAAATGGTTGGATTCGTACTGCTCTTGCTCATTTGCGCTACTTCTCAAGTTTGGCCGCAAACTGACCGGGTGGCGATTTCCGAAGAGGGGAAGCCACTAGGCCGATTCAAATTCGATACCTCGAAAATTCTGGGGGACAGCCTGGAGCTTCGCCTGAGAGGAACTCGTGGTATTTCGTTTGGAGGGAGTAGTGTGTGGACCGAGGGTGAGGTGCAGACGGTGACGGGCCGGCCCAGCAAATTTCCTTCTCTCAACATGGACCAATTATCTAACTTATCTCTCAATGCAAAAGCGGGAGATCGACTCCATTTCAGGTCGGGAACGCTAAACTATAAGGGTATGGAGAACTCCTTTCTGCAGGAGTTGCAGATTGGTGAAACTTCTCTGGAGTTGCCGGTTACCCATTTCGTCAATTTTCGCCAGCAGAATAAGGGGCTGTTCGGTATCCGTGCCAAGGGGCGACTGGGACCGCTGACCTTCGCCACTATCGCCAGCCACGAGAAGAGCAAGAGCAATCGCAAGACTTTCAAGGGCGGGGCGTCGGTGGACACCACGCAGATCCGCGACTGGCAGTATCTGCGCAACACCTACTTCTTTCTCGACGAATTCTACCGCGCCAATCTCCCGGATTATCGCAAAGTGGTCGAAGGGACCAGCGTCCGGCCGGAGGACTATATCGACCCGGCCACGCTCGAGGTCTACATCAACGACTTCAATACCACCAACGACGCCGAAGATCTGGCCAAGGAGGGGATCGCCCGGGCGGATTGGGACGATCTGCGCTCGGAGAGCGGCTGGTTTGAAGAGGGCAACTGGCACCGTCTCGATCCAGATGAGGAATACACCCTGGTCCGCGAGCTGGGTTACATCATCCTCGACCGCGTTGTCCAGGACAACTACGCCCTGGCCGTCATCTATCGCACGCAAGGGGGGACGCAATACGGCAGTAGGGCGCAGGAGCCGTACGAGCTCAAACTGATCAAGCCGCGAAATGCACGTCCGGGTTTCCCCACCTGGAATCTGGAGTGGAAAAACGTGTATCGCATCGGTTCGAGTTACTCGGCGGGGCGCAAGTTCGATAAGAACAGTCTGGATGTGCAGATCCTCAAGGAGATCCCTGGGAGGGGACCTCAGACATCTCAAGATGGCCGTTCCTATCTGCAGATTTTCGGCCTGGACCAGCGCGGCAACGACCCCAATAGTCCGCCCGATCGGTTGATCGACAAGGACTACATCGGCCTGGACGACATCCGCGGCCATCTGATTTTCCCCGACCAGACTCCTTTCGATCCCCAGCACCAGGCGTACAAGGAACTGAAGGAAACGATTCCCGATATCTACACCAGCCAGCAGCAACGCGACCTGAATGAGGCGAGCCGATATATCATCCAGGTGCGCTCCAGTTCGACCGAACAGCGGATCAACCTCGGGGGCGCTCTGGGTGGCGTCCGGTCGGAGACGGTGGAAGTGCGGCTCAACAACGAGCAGTTGCAGCGGGGCATCGACTACAACGTCGACTTCGTCGGCAACGTCACCTTTCTGGGCAACTACGCCCAGCAGGTGGCCGATCCGGGAGCGGATCTGGAGATCTCCTACGAGACGGAGGATATCTTCGGGCTGGGCAGCCAGCAGAAGACGCTGCTGGGGTTGCGCACCGAGTACGAGTTTTGGAGTGGCGACGGACGGATAGGCAGCACGCTGCTCTACAACAACGAGCGGACCAGCGAACGGCGGGTGCGGGTGGGCAACGAGCCGTCGCGCACGGTGATCTGGAACCTGGATCTGAGGGCGCGGCGTCAGGCGCCGCTGCTGACGCGCATGGTCGATGCCCTGCCGCTGGTTGAGACCGTCGTTGCGTCGGAGATCACTCTGGATGCGGAATTAGCGCAGAGTCGGCCCAATTTGAATACCAAGGGGAAGGGATACATCGACGACTTCGAGGGAAGCGAACGGTCGATCAATTTGGGGATAGGGCGCACCCGGTGGAATCCGGCTAGCCTGCCCGGGTTGGCTGGGTACAGCCGATGGAATCGCTCTCGGATGATCTGGTACAATCCGTATGACGGGGTGTTGCGCACGGACATCTGGCCGGGGCAGGAGGAGGAGTTAGATGTCCAGAACAAATCGACCGATGTGCTCACGCTGGAACTGAGTCCGGAGGACGGGGAATCCTGGGGCGGGGTGATGACCGCTTTTCGCGCGGTCAACGATTTCTCCCAGGCGAAATTCCTGGAGATCTGGGTGCGCGGCGATCAGGGGGTTCTGCAGATCGATCTGGGGGCGATCAGCGAGGATGCCGACGGCGATGGGAAGCTCGATACTGAAGATGATCCACTGCCGGGGCGCCGCACGGGAGATGGGCTGGTCTCCAGGAAGGAGGATGTGGGCATCGATCGGCGGAGGGATGCCGCCGAACTGGTATACTACGTGCTGCTCGATTCCCTCGGCGGCGATGTCCAGGCGGCCGAAGGGATGATTGCGGAGTTCGAGGAGGAAGAGATCGATCGACAGGCACAGAGGCGCAGGGCGGATTTCGAGCGGTTCTATCCGGATCGGGATCCGGATGATCCGGAGGGGGACAACTGGAAGTACGACTCGCAACGGGCCAAGAGCGACTACAGCCGGATCAACGGCACCGAGGGGAACAAGGTCAATCTGGAGAGCGGCGATCTGCCGGACACCGAGGATCTCAACAACGACGGCGTGCTCAGCCGCAACAACGACTACTACCACTACGAGATCGACCTGGCAAACGACCCACACGTGCCGGGTACTGAGAGCGATCCGGCACGATCCCTCGGAGAGATCTGGCGGCAGTTTCGCCTGCCGTTATACGGGAGTGAAACGGATTCGGTGGGTTCACCCGATCCGAGTCGCGTCGAATACGCCCGGCTGCTACTGACCAGCAATGGAGAGCCGATCAAGTTGGGAATTGCCCTGATCGAGGTGGTCCAGAACGACTGGCAGGAGGACGATCCGATCGTGTTGGACGATCGTCTTTTTGGTGAACCGGGCATCGGCGAGAGCCTGAATATCACCTCGATCGGGACGGACAAGAACCTGGGATACAAGCTGCCACCTGGGGTAAAACTACTGCGCAACACGCAGTCGCGGACGAGGGAGCGCGAGCAGTCGCTGGTGCTGGAGTACGAGGAGTTGGAGCCGGGGCATCAGCTGTCGGCGACCAAGATTTTGAGCCGCACGACCAACTATACCAAGTATCGTCGGCTGCGCATGTACGTGCACGGCGATTCGACTCAGATAGAGTATGTCCACGGAGATTCCAGCGATCTGGAGCTGTTCTTCCGTTTCGGGGCGGACAGTACCAACTATTTCGAATTCATCAGCCGGGTCTACCCCGGCTGGGATTGGGGACAGTCGGGTTGGCAGGGGAACGAGGTGGACGTGGATCTGCTGGAGATATCGCAGCTCAAGGCGATTCTGCAGACGGAGCGCACGGATTTGACGGACCGCCCGTTGACCTATGTCGTGCTGGATCCGGACGATGCCCCGGATGTGGAGCCGATGACGGAACTGACGCCGGAGGAACTGCAGGAACTGCGCCTGCGGGGATTCAATCCGCGCGTGGCCCTGGATATGGAGGTGTCCGATCCCTCTCGACGCGCTGGGGAGCCGGCGATCTACCGGGTGCGCGGCAACCCGTCGATGCAGCAGATCAAGCAGATGACCATCGGTCTGCGCAACCGGTCGCAGTCGGAGTTCCTGGCTTTCAGTGGTCGGGTTTTTGTGGATGAACTGCGTCTGGACGAGGCGCGCAACGACCACGCCCTGGCCGCTTACGCCCGGATCAACACCAAGCTGGCCGACTTCGCCAATCTGGACGGCAATGTCGAGTGGAAGCAAGAGAATTTCCAGACGATCACCAATGGAGGCAGCAACAGTACCGACTTGGGTACTAATCTGAACGCCACGGTGCAGATGCACCAGATTCTGCCCGGCAACTGGGGTTTCTCGATCCCGGTCAAGATGCAGTTCCAAAACAGCGTGAGTCTGCCGCGTTTCGGAACGAATTCAGACGTGGAGCTGACCTCGGCGGAGAAGGATTCGCTGCGCGCCGAGAGCAGCAAGGAACTCTACGACATCTCGATCAGCCGTCGGCAGGGGAAGAACTGGCTGCTGCGCTGGACCATCGACCAGATGAATCTGCGCCTGTCACACTCGATGCAGCGGCGGAGCAATCCGACCCGGCCGCTGGACGACCAGGAGGCGCAGACGATGAGCTTCAGCTACAAGATGCCGCTGCCGCGGCCGTCGCTGTCGCTGTTTGCCTGGATGCCCGGCTTCATGCCCGAGGGGCTGCGCAGTATGGAGTTCCGCTACCTTCCCGCGAACCTGTCCTATTCGACGCGCGCCAATCGTCGCAAAGTATCTAGTTTCCAGGCAGTCGCCGTCAATCCGATAACCGGAGAAGCCGACACCACCTTCCAGGAAAATTTCCACCTGAATGAGGAATATTTGGTTTTGCTAAATCCGTTCCGTTTCCTAAAGGGCCGATATGAACTGGATTCGATTCGCGACCTGCGGAAGGAGTTCAATCTGCAAAAGCTGAGCTTTGGGCGCGAAGTGGGACGCAATCAGAAGGCGGACATCAACTTCAACATGCGCTTCAGCAAGTGGTTGGACCAGAACTATACCCTCTCGGCCACCTACAAAGAGAACAGCGATCCGGTCAGCAGGCGGGCGCCGGTGATCATCGACACCACTACAGGAGGTCCAATAAAAACCCGAGACATCAACATCAAGAACGACTTTTCGGCGCGCTTCAACTTGAGGGTGCCTACTTTACTCAAGAGCATCGGAAAATCCGGAACGAGGAGCCGGAGGGGAATTCGGGAGCTCGGAGGGCGCGGCATAGGCGAGGCTAATCCAGGGGAGAGGGTGCTTCAGCAGGAATCAAAAAAACAGGAACCGGCGGAACTGGATCAGCCGTTTTTCGTGCGGCGTTTGCTGCATTTCAGTGGAGGGTTTCTCGAGCCGATTACGGCCACCTGGCGGCGCAATACCACGGCCCGTAGCTTCAACCTAGTTGAACGGCCGTCGCTGCTCTATCAACTGGGGATCGACGATTCTCTGCGCGTGGAGAAGAGAGGGCAGGGACTGACCCAGCAGGATGCCTGGAGCCGAACCCGGTCACTGGAGATGGGATCGGGGATGCGCTTCCCCCTGGGTATCAGTCTGAAGGCCAACTACAACGAAAAGCTCGAACACCGCAGTGGCAGCACCCAGGCCCGGCTGCGGGTGCGCAAAGAGCAGCGCTTTCCGCGGATGACTCTCGCCTGGGGGCGGGCGGACCGCATCCCCCTGGTCGAGAAGATTGTGAACAGCGCCCAGGCGAATGTTTCGTACGAGCGCAGCAAGCACTCCGAGGGAGAGGGATCGCTGGGGCCGCGCGATCTGATCACCCGAGGACGGGGGCAAGAGATCCGCATATCGTGGAATGGCCGCTGGCGGTTCGGGCCCAGCACCAACATCGAACGAGTGTACAGCAGCGGCACAGATCTGGATTTCGAACTGGTGAGCAAGGCGGACAGTATGACGATTAGCCCTCCTTTGCGCGGCAGCAGCAGTCAGGATAGAATGACGACTACGTTCAAAGTCCGCCACAATCTCAAGCCGCGCAGCCTGCCCCTGTTCGGCAAGTTGAAGAGCAACGTCGATCTCAAATTCGAAGTCGTTCTGGAAGAAGAGGAGCGCAAGAACGCCACAGGGGATGCAGCGCGGACGAGAATTTCGGGGAACGACAAGTGGATGACGGCGCTGACGGCCACCTATAATTTCAGCCAGAATTTCCGTGGATCCGGCCTCATACGCATCCAAAATAACGACAATCTGGTCACCGAAAAAACGCGCAAAATTCGCGAGGTTCTTTTGAGCGGGGTAGTGTTTTTTTAGCCCAAAGAGGGGAATGTCAGCATTCCAATCTTGTGAAACTGCTCCAGGTCTGATTTGATGCAACACCCAGTGTCTCGAAAAGGTTTTCCGATGTTCTCCTTATCAATTTGGCAATTCAGCACGTGCCCCCTTGAAAGCCTGTACCGTTCCAAGCGCTGAGGTCTGAAGCTGGTTTACAAGAACCTCATCCAGGTCGATTTCGATAGGGGGAATGGATCGCGATCGACCGATGAAGAGCGTTGCGTAGAACGTGCATGCAGCTAAATACGTGCCCGCCAGGTTTGGGTGGCTCTTGTCCTGGTCGTGGAGTAAGAGATCGGGGTTCTTGCCCAGACAGTGCTGCCAGGCCAATCCCACGGGCACGACAGGGGCGTTGAGCTCATGGCCCGCCTGGGTGTAGATCTGGGCCAGGACGTCCTGAGTTTGGGGAGCATCCTGTCGAGCCCAGGTCATGTACAGAACGGCCTGTGTACCGGTTTCCTTTATACAAGCGTCGAAGTCGCGGATGTTCTTGATCGCACGCCGGCCGTTCTTGATGGGGAGTGTGCTCTGCTCTTGCAGGACAACATAATCCCAGTGGGTGTCCTGCATTCTCTTCTGTGCATCCCCCTTATTCAGATGCATCCTCAAAGAAGCGCCGCCAGCGCTGATCAACTCGTGTTCTAGTTCGCCTTTCCCGCCGGCGCAAACTAACGATGCCATCAGGTCGGGTAGGTTGTTGCGGGCCGTGAAGCTGTTGCCGATAAACAGAATGCGGGTCGGTAGAGCCATGAAAATACCTCCTCCTCGATGGTCAGGATTCGAACGTCACGCTTCTCGAAGTCCTTTCGTTCCCAGAGGGGAGCGCAATATGGTTGCGTACTCGGGATGCGATGTCAGGCATAATCGACAATATATGCTGTGGATCGATATTTCCCATTGGATTATAAAAAAATATGACGCTGCGGCGGATGCCGAGGAGGGGCGCCAGTGGATCGAATTCTGCGTCAAAGGACGGATCGAAGAACTGGCGCGAGGGGTTGTTTCGCCCTTGTCGGGATGAAATGGGGAGTCTTTTTGGTCGCACAGGGTTCGATTTCGTATTTTATGAGTCATTCATCGCAATCGCCTGTTCTGAATCGATAATTGGGAGGATGAAAATGTATATCGGATCGCAATTTGGAGCCCAGACGGACGAAGAAATGCAGGTTCTGTCTCAGCTTGGCATCAAGAACGTCGACCAGACACCTGCGGAACTCTGGGAGGATTGGACGACGGATATGTTGACAGAGATGAGGGAGCGGTGGGCAAAACACGGCATCAGCATGGAGATGATACACATCCCTCTGGGTTCGCAAAGTGCCTACAAGAACAAAGCCGGTGCGATCTTTCTGAAACCGAGCGATGAACGGGATCGGCAGATCGACTGGATGAAAGAGACGGTGCGGATGGCGGGCGAGGCGGGTATTCGTGGCTTGAACTACAATATTACGATCCTGGGACACCTGCGCACACCGTCGAAGACGGGGCGTGGGGGTGCGACGGTGTCGACGTTTGAGTTGGACAAGCTGGATCAGTCGCTGGGCGAGTTCGAGGACGGACCGGCAGATGAGGATGAGATGTGGGAACGGATCGACCACTGGCTGAAGGAGATCATGCCTGTGGCGGAAGAATACAAAGTCCAAATGGCTTGCCATCCGTCGGACCCGGGAATCGGCGTTGGCAAAACTTATCGGGGTGTGGCGCGCCCCCTGGGGATGATCGAGGGTTTCAAGAAGCTGATCGATCTCTATGACAGCCCCTACAACGGTCTGAATTTCTGCCAGGGTTGCATGTCCGAGGCTCTTGAGAATCCCGCTGAGGAAATCTTCGATGTCATTCGCTACTTTGGCGAGCGAAAGAAGATCTTCAACGTGCATTTCAGGAACATCAAAGGGGGGCTGGGGAACTTTGTGGAGGTGTTTCCCGACGAAGGCGATATCAACATGATCAGAGCACTGAAGGTCTACAGAGATGTCGGCTATGAGTACATGATAATGCCGGACCACGTGCCTGGTATCGGTGGAGCCGAGCCCGGCAAGGTCGGATTTGCCTATGTGTTCGGCTACATCCACGCGGCCTTGCAGGCTGTGGAGGAACTGTAGCAGAAGACAGAGAATAAATTGCCAGGGCACGGTGTTGCTCAGGCCGTATCGGTGATAGGGTATCTAGGTCGGAGGCTTTCCGTCTTCAATCTTCAAGAGGAGAACATCATGCAATACCGGACTCTCGGTCGCACAGGTTTGGAGGTTTCGGAACTTGGTTTCGGAGGGTGGGAAATTGGCTGGACGCCTCCTGAAGAGGCGGATGAAGTGGGACGGATGCTCAACCGCGCCCTCGACCTCGGCATCAACTTCATCGATTCCTCGGCGGCCTACCGCTGGAGCGAGGAATTGATCGCCAAGTACGTGGGGCATCGCCGCGACGAGTTCATCTTCGCCACCAAATGCGGCTCGTGGCGCGTGCTGCAGCCGAACGGGGAATGGGTGCAGACGCTGGACTACTCCGCCAAAGCCATCGGGCCACAGATCGACCGCAGCCTTCAGCGGCTGAAGATAGACTACATCGACATCATCCAACTGCACAGTCCTGCTTACAACGACGTGGCGTACGGCGATGGACTGGAGGGACTGAAGAAAGCCCAGGAACAGGGCAAAGTCCGCTTTATCAGCTTGTCGGCAGACGGCGACGTGGCGCGCAAGGCGGTCGAGATCGGGGAATACGACACGCTGCAAATCACGTACAACATTCTTCAGCCGGAATCGGCCGATATCATTGCCGCTGCCCGTGAGAAGGAGATGGGTATAATAATCAAAAATCCGATTGCCAATGCCATCTACGAAAAGCCGCGTCCCACAGATAGCAGCGGAGATCTATGGGACTGTGGCCAGGCGATTTTAGCACCCGAGTGCGTGGGGGATCTTTCCCGTGTCGAAGTTGCTCTGAGATGGTTGTTGCACGATCTCAACGTCCACACCGCTATTGTCGGAACTACCAATATACATCACTTGGAAGCCAATGTATCTTTTGCAGAAAGCGGTGATTTAGGAGAGGAAATGCTGGCGGAGATCGGGCGGCGGTTTGAACAGGCACTGGTCGAGAGGGAAAAATGAGGAATGTCGTCGTGTAGAGATGCCCAGGGCGGCGCTACCCCCTGTCGTCTGGCTTTAGCGCACGCTCTGGTATCCGGCGACGGCCCCTCTCTTCTTGGCCAGGACGATCTGCCAGAGCTGTTTCTTGTTGCAGCGGAAGGCCCCGGCGCACATGCGCAGGTAGTAGATCCACATCCGGTAGAACCGATCGTCGTACTCGTGCCGGATGCTCTCCCAGTTATCGACGAAGTTCCGATGCCAGGCCATCAGAGTGGGGTCGTAGTGGGTGCCGAAGCTGTGCCAATCGTTGAGGACGAAGAGCCGCTCCGCCGCGACGGTCAGCTGTCTGGCGGAGGGCACCATGGAATTGGGGAAGATGTATTTGGCGAGCCAGGGATCGCTGGATGTCCCGGATGTGTGCCTGCCGATGGTATGCAGGAGGAAGAGGCCGTCGTCCTTGAGGCTGTTGTGGACGACCTGCATCAGACGCCGGTAGTTCCTGTAGCCCACGTGTTCGATCATGCCGCACACGAGAACCTTGTCGAAACCGGTTTCGGCAAAGTCCCGGTAGTCCGATTTGACGATGGTGACGGGGAGCCCCTGGCAGAACTGCCGGGCGTACTCCAACTGCTGGTCGGAAATGGTGATGCCGGTGACGCGGCAGCCGTAGCGCTCGGCGGCGAATTTGGCGAATCCCCCCCAGCCGCAGCCGATATCCAGGACTCTGTCCTGCGGCGTCAGCATGAGTTTGCGGCAAATGAGGTCGAGTTTGTTCTCCTGGGCCTGGTCGAGGTCGTCGGTATTCTCGAAGTAGCCGCAGGTGTATTGGTTGTACGGATCCAGGAAGGACATGAACAGCGCCGGGCTGAGCTCGTAGTGCGTCTCGGCGACGAGTCTGGCTCGCATTCGGGTCTGCAGGTTGAGGATCCTGGACTTGACGATCTGTACCTTCGCCGACAGGGGGATGATCTCCCGGTTGAGGCGCCCGCGGATCAGCTTGTAGAAAAACTCGTCGAGGGCATCGCAACTCCACCAGCCGTCCATGTAAGACTCGCCGAGGGCCAGGGAGCCCCCTGACAGCAACCTCTTGCTGAATCGCGGGTCGTGGACCTGAATGTCCCACGGGCGATCTCCGTCGATATGGATATCTGCCCTGCCGAGAAGATCTCTGACTATGTCATTCATGTCGCGCCTCCGAAGTCCGCTGCCTCGGGTCGGTGAGGAGATGAGCACTGAGAATCGGCATCGATCATGGACAGATTCCTCGTCTGCGTCAAGTGTCGTCGTCCGCAAATACAGCCGCGTAGCGAGATCCAAAGCCAGCGGTGGACGTCGTTAAGAGACGAGCATTTTTGTCCGATGCACAAAAAGGTATATTCCAGGGATCAGACAGGCAATCTGTCCATGCTTTTACATCGGTGCAATCTGAGTATTCGACAGGTTCGTTGGGAATCCCGTCATGGTTGCATGGCTCAGTAGGAGTGTGAAAAATGGGACTGGAATCCGCCGCCAAAACCTCTCGTTTCCGCAAGGTGCTCGATCTGGAGCGCACCGACCGCCTGAGCATGGGCGATTTCGCATTTGTCGAATATCGCCCCGATGTGTATCACCTGGGCGAGGGGGAACCGCTACCCCAGAAAGGGCAGGTCGGTCGCACGCGCGACGGCAAGCGGGTGGTGACGCGGGATGGGGGCGTCTGGGCGATCGACGCGAAGGAGAAATACAGGACGCCCGAAGACGTCCTAAACGTCGATCTCGCGCCGTTTGCCGCCGAACGAGTCGATGATGCAATGCTCGGTAAGATGGCCGAGTTGGTCGAACGCTCGCTCGCTCGCGGATTCGTCGTGCCCCTGCACTACGGCACGATGGTGACGCGTTGCACCATCGAATTTGGTTGGGAGCCCTTTCTCATGGCGGCCGCGCTTGACCCATCGCGGTTTGCCAAGATCGTCGATGCTTTGGGGGAGGCGTCGCTCGCGGTTGTGACCGGGTGGGCGCGGACGGAAGGCGTTGAACTGATCGCGATCCACGATGACATCGCCGGAACGCGGGGGCTCATTCTGAGCCCCGATTATTTGCGGCAATACTGTCTGCCCTGGTACAAGCGGCTTTTCCAAATCGCCCACCAGTATGGTCGCAAGGTGCTCTTCATCAGCGACGGCAACTATCTGGCGTTCTTAGATGACTTGCTCATTGCAGAGCCCGATGGTTTTTACATCGAGTCCAGTTCCATGGATCCTCGTGAGTTCATGTTGCGCGCCGGTCGCGACAAGCTTTTTCTGGTAAAGACCAGCAACCAGAACATCGATGTGGGAACCCCGGATCAAGTTCGTGCGGAACTTGCGCGGCTGGCTGAATTGCACCGCGATTATCCCGGTATGATGATGTACCGTGGAGGTGGGGAGCCCCTACCCGGGAACGCGGAAGCGTTTGCGAGATACTACCAGGAGTTGCTCGTCTACTCTTAGCGGTATTGGGTGTAGGCGGAGACAACACTTCGAGTAGGAAAACCTGCAGATGTCATCGGGATTGCGTAAGATATCTTTTTCCATGGAGTGGGAGAATGGCTATTCCTGTGGACCAGATCGAAAATATGCCCGCCTTTTCGCCCTATTATCCGATGCCCCCGGCGAGGTATCGGAATGTGCGTTTCCAATTCGTCTGTTTTCGAGCTGATAGGGCAGCGGTCGACCGGGTACTGCCCGACTGTTTCGAGCCCTCGGAAGACGGTTTCTGTGTGGCCACCGGGCTCACCGTTCCCTGGTCGGCCAACTACGGATCCTTCGAGGAAAGCATTCTGACGGTGAAGTGCTCCTACCAGGGACAGGACGGCTACTTTGCGCCCGTGGTATTCCTCAATTCCCGTTCCAGCATCCCGGCTGGTCGGGAGATTTATGGGACGCCCAAAGTATTTGCCGATGTAAAGGTGGATCAGGACGAGAGGGTCATGTACACGGATACCTGGTTGGCCGGCGCTTCCGCGTTGAGCATGCGCTCGACCATGCAGCGGGAAATGGCCATCGAGGAGATGCCGAACTGGGCGCCGTCCTGGCGCCTCAAGGTGATACCCAGGGCGGATGGCACCGGAGCCGATGTCATGCAGATCATAGATACATCCGGCGTGACTTCCGACGTCACCGTGCATATCTGCCGAGCCGGAGATGGCGTGGTGGAGTTCAGTCCCTCGCCTATCTATAATCTCTCCGATTTCACGCCCCTGGAGTACTGCGGGGCTTATTACATGGAAATGGACTATACAGAGGGATACGCCGAGATCGTCCACGATTTTTTGCGCTGACGCTGGTTGTTCGGCGATGGCGGATAGACGTTCCGCTCGTTCTTGATTAGCTTAGGCCCGTCCGTTGATGAACGGGAGGAGACATTTGACCGATAAAACCATTCTGATCACCGGAGCCGCCGGCCTCTTCGGCAACATTCTGCGCACCTACTGGGGAGCGCGCTATCGGCTGCGCCTTGCCGATATCCGACCCATCGAGAATCTGGCCTCGCACGAGGAATACATCGAGACCGATATCGTCGACTACGGGCAGTTGCTCAGTGCCTGTGAGGGCGCACATACAGTCGTGCATCTGGCCGCCTACCCAGGAGACGGCGCCACATTCTACGATACCCTGCTCAACCTGAACATCATCGGCGCCTACAATGCTTTTGAGGCCGCGCGCGCAGCCGGCTGTCGCCGTCTGGTCTTCGCCAGTTCCATCGACGTCGTGAAGGGGTACTGGGACGAGGGTGAGATCCCTCTGGATGTGCCGGTCTATCCCACCAACCTCTACGGTGCGAGCAAATGCTGGGGCGAAGCGCTGGCACGGGTCTACGCCGGCCAGTACGGCCTCTCCTGCATCTGTGTGCGTCTGTGCAACCCCCATTTCGACCAGGCCGGGAGTTGGGATGCCGAGGAGTTTATCTCCGGCATAAGCCCGCGCGATGCCGCCAGTTTGCTGGCCCTGTGCGTCGAGGCGGATGGAATCGATTTTGCTGTAGTCAACGGCATCTCCGACCATCGGCACGGACGCCTGAATCTGGAGGAGACGCGCCGACTCCTGGGCTTCGAACCCGAGGATGGTACCTCTTTTCCGCGCGGTACGGGCATCTCATGACCTCAATCGTCGATTCTCACGTCTACTGCTTTCCTCCCGGTGACGATCCGGCGGGATACGCAACCCTGACCGAGCGTTTCGCCTGGCTCCAGATTTCGCAGGGGCTGCATCACCAGCCAGCGTGGCGGGTCCGCGACCGGGCGCCGGCTTCATCGCAGGGACTCGGCCGGGAGACTCCTTCCGACTGGTCCGGTCTGCCCGATGTCGATTTCCGCATCGACCACCAGCGGGGACGAGTCGTGTGGACGATTGATGGCGAAGACTATACGAAGCAGTTCTTCCCGCCCGCTCTGCGCAACCTGGAGTTCACGCCGCACAGCCTGATCGCCGAGATGGACTACGCGGGGGTCGATATGGCGCTGATCCACACCAACCCGATGCTTGGACGCGATAGCGCCTTCCTCGCCGAGTGTGTCTGCATGTACCCCAACCGGCTGCGCGCGATGGCGCCCGTCGACGAGTGGCGCATCATCTCGGAGACGGACGCGGTTATCGGCGAGGTGGAGTCGGCCATTGGCGAACACGGTCTCCACGTGGTCAAGTTCAATACTCGGCCAGCTTTCAATCAGAGTCCCGTTCCCTGGGACGACGGCCCATATCGTCCCTTCTGGGAGGTGGTGACCGCACTCGGCGTACCCGTTTTCTTTACGCTGGGGGCCGGTCCCGGAAGCGCCGCAGGGGCGACGTCGGGTGCCGAATACCGCCAGGGCTACCTCGATGAACAGCGCATACTCGCGTCGTGGATGGAGCGGTATCCCGACACCGCGTGCAGCCTGACGCACGGGTTTCCATGGCGGGTGTTTCTCGAGGGAGACCGAGTCGATCTTCCGGACGCGATCTGGGAACCCTTCGACAATCCCCGACTCAGCCTTGAAGTGTGCTTCCCCGTCCGCATAGGCGACCTCTTCGATTTCCCCTACCACCAGGTGCAGCCGACGCTGCAGGAGATGGCCGAGAGGATCGGTCCGGACCGCCTGCACTGGGGTACGGACATGCCCTTCCAGAACCGTTTTTGTACCTACCGGCAATCTCGCGACTGGATCGAAAAATACTGCGATTTTCTCGACGCAAAGGCTCTCAACGACATTATGGGAGGAACCGCGGCTCGGATCCTAGGACTTTGAGACCCGGGTGATTGCGCCTCTTCAAAAAAAGACGGCTATATATAGATGGATATCCATCACTTTCTCATTGAAATACGGTGCAGCCCTGCGAAGATCCGCGATACGCACCAGAAATCCGGAGAGTAGATCGCCATGATCGATCAGATGTCATCCAGAGAGCGGATGCTCGCGGCGTTGAACGGGGAGAAGACAGATCATATTCCCCTGGCCTTCATGATTTTCAGCGCGCTCAACGAACGGCTCGCAGGAGAGCGGAGAGGAGGGGAGCGGACGGCGTTCATCGAAGCGCAGATCGAATTGGAGCTGGACGCGGTCGTCGATCTGGCATCCTTTGCACCGCAGGCGGGAGAGACGGGTCACTCCGATGCGGCGGGGCTTCCGGTGCGGTTTGGGGAAGGGGTGGAGACGCGCGTATGGGCGGAGATGGAGAACGATCTACGCTATCCCTTGCTCCATAAGGAATACATCACCCCTTCGGGGAAGCTGTCCGTGGCGGTTGATCAGACCGATGACTGGCCCTACGGCGATGCGGCCAAAGGGGAGTTCAGCGTTCCGTTTATGGACGATTTTCTGGCGCCGAGATGTCGGCGATACCTGGTCGAGGGGAGGGAGGATCTGATCCCGCTGCGCCACCTTCTAACATCTCCGGTAGAGGAGGATCTGGCAAACTGCAGGGAAGTCTGGGCGCAAGGGAAGCGGCTGGCACAAAAGCACGACCTGCTGCTCGCAGGGGGCTGGGGAGTGGGAGGGGATGCGCTGGCGTGGTTCTGCGGTCTCCAGAACGCGGTGATGACGGCCGTGGACGAGCCCGGCCTGCTCGAGGAACTGCTGTCTCTGGTCGACGCCTGGAACAGGCCGCGGATGCAGGCCTTCCTGGACTTCGGGGTCGACCTGTTCATCCGTCGCGCCTGGTACGAGGGGACGGATTTCTGGTCGCCCGATCTCTACCGGCGGCTCTTCTTCCCGGTCATCCGCGAGGAGGTGCGTCTGGCTCACGAGGCCGGAGCGAAGTATGGCTACATTCTCACCAGCGGCTCCATGGCGCTGCATGAGATGCTGGTGGAATTGGAGATCGACGTCCTGATCGGCCCTGATCCGGTTCAGGGCAACGGCACTGATCTGGTGCGGATGGGCGAGCAACTCGGGGGGAAGATGTGCACCTGGGGAGGCGTCAACGGCTTTATCACTGTGGAGAGGGGTACGAGAGAAGAGGTCGACACTGCTGTCCGCGCGGCGATCGAGTCGCTGGGCCCCGAGGGGTTCATCCTGTCCCCTGTCGACAACGTGTGCGATTCATCCGCTGCGGTGTGGGAAAATGTCCTTGCTCTTATCGAGGCATGGAAAAAGTATCGGGGATGAGAGAATGCCGGAAGATCATCAGCGGCAACGGATAGAAACGGTTCTTTTATAAAACCGGTTGCCGAGTTCGACAGAAGATCTACAGCGAAACTAATAGAGTGCACAACTTCCATAATTTCAGGGAGTTGTGTTTCCTTAGGTAGAGGGCCCCAGGATGGTGGTCAGCCGCGGATCGGGCGCCGCTCCAGGCGCTCGCGGGCTCTCCGTCGATGCCGCCGGGAGGAACGGAAGAAGCTGAAGAGAAAGTTCAGTAGACGCATATAAGAATCCATGGAGAAGAAAGGGGATCTAGTACTGCCAGACGGGAATAACTGCCTGGTTCTTCGCCGGTTCACCAAGAGGCCGGAAACCTGTCAACAATTTCCGCCAGGCAGTACTAGAACAACTCGATCTTCCGATTTTCCGCAAGTCCCAATTCTTCCCAGTCGCGCTGCTCCGCAGCCGAAGAGTTCTCAATGTTGGTGCCGCAGCCAGCATTTCACTTTCAGGAATCGCATGGTTTTCGGAGGTTCTCATGAGCCGGTACATAGACACGCCCCAGGATTATGATACCTACGCCCTTCTCAAAGACAGAGCGCAGACGGCAGATCGCCGATCCCAACGCGGTTCGACTTCCAGGACGCACCGGCTGGCGTGGGACGCCACCCGCCGTTCCGGTAGATTCGTCGAAGAGGCGGAGCTGAACGAATCCTATGTTCCACCCGACAAAGATATGTCGCCCATTTTCGCCGCCGCCTACAGGTTCAAGTCGGTGTATCCGTCTTTGACGCCGGTCGTGCGCGATGGCGAACGCATCGTGGGAGCCAAGATTCAAGCGGAGGAAGAACCGGATTGGGGGTGGGTTCCAGACGGCTCGGAGCACTACGTCGACCGGTTTGCCGGGAGCGCTCCACCTGACCGTCCGGATATCCGCGACATGGCAGCGCGCGGTCTGCTGTCTCCCGCCAGTTCGTTCAACCACAAGGTAGTGGATTTCGAGGGATTCATCCGCACCGGGTCGGCGGCTATCTCTCGGCGCGCCCGGGACATCGCAGAAGAGAGGACAGGCAGCGAACGGGATGTGGCCGTCGCCATCGCTATGGGGCATGAGGCGATCATGGCGCATGCCGCGACCTACGTGACTTTGTGCACAGAACTCGCCAGCAGCGCTGCGCCCGGGGAGGCGGAAGAACTGGCCGAAATTGCCCGCGTCTGTGAGCGCGTTCCCGCATATCCTGCAAGGACGTTCCGCGAGGCGGTCCAGAGCTTCTGGTTCGCCTATATGGTCGCCGGCGACGGTGTGGGCCGCCCCGATTTGTTTCTCAACGATTTCTACGAGGCGGATATCGCTGCCGGAAGAACTACGCCGGAGGAGGCGCTGGAGTTGATCGAATGCCTGCTCATTAAGCTCCACGGCGATTACGCCTCGAGCAAATTCAACGTGAGTTCTATCCACACCATGACGCTGGGCGGTCAGCTGTCCGACGGCTCTGATGCGAGCAATGATCTGACCCGGCTGTTCCTGAAGGGCATGCGCAATGTCCGTCTTCTCAGGCCTACCGTATATGTCCGCTGCCACGACCAAACGCCGGAGGATGTTCTGACTCTGGCGGTTACGTTGCTCGGTGAGGGTTTGGCCCAGCCCAGCTTCTATGGAGACAAACCGATCGTAGAGGGGCTCGTGCGCAATGGTATATCTCGGGAGGTTGCCCGCGACTACGCGCTGAGCGGATGCACCGAAGTCGTCTCTCCGGGGCGTGGAAACTGGGGAGCGCCTTCCGGTTGGGTCAACCTCGCATGCATTGCCGACGATGCCCTGAGGGAATGCGCAACGCGCGAAAATCCCACGACAGAAGTTATGTGGCAGACCATACGCCGACATATGGAAGAGCTGGCCGAGGTGTGCCGCGTTACACAGTGCTGGCTCGACGAACGCGATAAGGATACGCGCTACAACGCCACTCTGTTTATGCCCTCATGCCTGGAGCGCTGTCGGGATGTGGTCCACGGCGGGGCGGAATCGTATCTCTCCCAGTGGGCCGGGATCGGACTACCCAATGCTGCGAACATGGTCCACGCCGCCATGCGGCTGGCTCTCGAGGCGAATGAACCGCTCGATGAACTGTTCGAACGGATCGATGCCGATGATTCCGAGCTCCGCAGTCGTCTCAAATCCCTGCCTGCGTTCGGCAACGACTGCGCCAAAGTGGACCAGATTGGTGCTCGTCTCGTCAGCCTGATGGCAGAAGCCCTGGAGCGATGCGCCACCCCGCTGCGCACGTCTCTCACCCTGGGACACCTGGCCGGAGGGGAGAATATGCACATCGCCTACGGATTCCGCATGGGCGCCACGCTCGATGGCCGTTCGGCAGGCCAGACCCTGGCAGACTCTCTCACCGGATCGCAGGGCACGGCTATATCCGGCCCGACGGCACAGATCCGGTCGACCTGCAGGCTCGATCATTCCCTGCTGATTGGGGGCAATGTTTCGACTTTGCAGCTCAGTCCGGCCGAGTTTTCCACCCCTGATGCGCGCGCTAAAGTTGTGGCGTTGATACAAGCTTTTGTCGCCATGGGGGGTAGCCAGTTACAATTCAACGTCTCCGACGCGCAAACGTTGAGAGAAGCACAGAAAGATCCGGAGACGTATCGTGGTTTATTCATCCGCGTCGCGGGGTACAGCGCCGATTTCACCGGGATAGGGAAAACTCTTCAGGACGAGATCATCGCCCGCACAGAGGGTGTGGTCTGATCGACCTGGGGATGAGATTCGCCGGTCAGCGTCGTGACCAATTCGTATTCACCGCAGCCTTGAGCATGATGGTGCGGTCGCTGGTGCGCGGCAGTAGTGGATCTTGACGTCGGCGGTCCGTGTTCAAGCCCTCGTCGTACACCAGATACACATCCGTTCCTTCGGAGGGATTGTAGCGAAGGCGGACGTTGGTGACCGCCTTGTCGGAGGCGCTGCTGTATTGCAGGAAGGCCGTGACCGAGTAGCGGACGTCGAGCATGGCGACCAGACGCACTCGGCCAACATGAGCGACGAACTCCTGATCGCGGTCTGGGAACTCCACCCGGCTGATCTCGTACTCCCCCCCCAACTCCAGATGGGAAGAGAAATTTCTGCTGGATTCCAGACCCAGCGACATGCGCCGGCCATCGTAGAAGGATCCGGCATACGCGTCGGCGGTGGCGTTGAGGAGTCGGCCGGTCGGCGTGGTGAATCTGGCGATGAGGTTGAAGAACTGGTAATCACCCGGAGGGACGTTGACGTCGTCAGCGAAAGGAAGCTCCTCCTCGACATCTTCCAGGTTGTGGGTCAGCGCGATATGGCTCGAGTATCCCGACTTGGTGGAAAAGGCCCATCCCAGGTGGCTTACGGAAGACCTGACGCCGTAGTCCGTGTTGCGCAGGTGCAGCCAGATGTCCTCATACACGCGGTGTTGCAGGAAACGGGAGGAATCATCCGCGTCCCAACCGTAGCGCAGGAAGTGGATCAGACTGGTGGATCCCCTGTATTGTTCGAAGCCCAGGCCCGGGTCGTAGGTGGCCCCGGTCCGGGAGTAATTCAGGCCGTACGCCCAGCCCGTGTATCTGTAGCGCTCCCAGTGAGCGCGGAATTTGGCCAGATTGAGAGAGAGAAGATCGTTGTTGCGACCGTTGGCGAATGTCTGGGCCCAGTTGAGCTTCAAGTAGTCGTCGCCGAACATGCGGATGGTGCCGTCCACCCCGTACGCTCTGTTGTAGCTTCCGTCGGTGCCCGACCTGGACGTGACAATGCCGCCGACGTATGAGGATGGGTTAAGCACCTGGCGGCGCACTCGAG
>Ga0257125_1001061_pt1 | contig 30485 bp, 35 predicted proteins | sample SI106_200metaG_FD_190183 | JGI IMG/M metagenome (GOLD analysis project Ga0257125, IMG submission 190183) | Marine microbial communities from Saanich Inlet, British Columbia, Canada - SI106_200 | ecosystem: Environmental > Aquatic > Marine > Inlet | place: Canada: British Columbia | collected... | reverse complement strand
AAATAAGTACAACGACAACGCCCCCGCTGAAAAAATTTAAAAGTGCGTGTCTATTGTGCTTTTGAAGCAGCACAAGGAAAGCAAAAAGGGGTAGAAACAAATTATATAAATAAACAAAGACGACTGAAAATGCAGCAAGCACTCCGACCCAGAAAGCTTTTTTCTTACTAATTACATCGCTGCCTACAAAAACATAAAACAGCCAGCTCGCAAATAGCAGTCTATATATTGTCGGCTCGTTTATCGTATTCGAGAGATAAAAAGTGAGATCGCACAAAGGGTACACTGCGAACAAAATGAACAAGATCGGGGCGGTGTTACCAGATTTTTCAAAATCATTATTTAGACGAGAAAGAATATTTAAATATAGAATGTAAATTCCGGCTCCCGCTAAAACAGCAGGGAATCTTAGCGCAATTACTTTGTTTTCAAAAATTTCTAAAAATATGAAATGTAGATAATTCCATACCGAAATTGATATCCACCCCCCTGCTGCATTCAATTTCAACCCGAAATATTCAACCGCCCAAGTATCGTAGTGAAATAGGTGTAACGCAGGTATGCTATAAAAAACTTCATCAAAATGCTGGTATCGAGCAAAGCCCCAGCCAAAAGGTATGTCCGCATCGAGATTGATCAACCGTGTTATAAAAAACACAGTGATCAAAATTAATTTTAAATAGAAGTTGCACTTCACTTTTGAATCCTCAGTCATTGTTTAAGATATTATGGTTGACACGTAATTGAAATATGACCTGCCTTTTTTGTAAGCATGGGTTAAATTGTATAAAGCAGTACAATTCAGAGCCATAAACAAAAGGGAGGCAGGCCATGAACTAAATAGTAAAGTATATTGGATTGGATGTCCACAAAAACTCTATAGCAATTGCAATTGCTGAAGAGGGACGACAAAGAGAAGTTAATTTTTACGGTGTCATCAACAACGATATGGATCAACTCCACAAATTCTTACGCAAACAAATTTCACAAGGGGCAGAGCCAAGGTGCGTATATGAAGCTGGTCCCTGTGGATACAATATCTATCGCAGCCTTTCAGAAAAAGGCATAGATTGTGTGGTGGTCGCCCCATCGTTAATACCCAGAAAAAGTGGTGACAGAATTAAAACGGACCGAAGAGACTCAGAAACCCTTGCTAAACTTCATAGAGCAGGTGAACTCATATCAGTTTATGTGCCCTCATTGGAGGATGAAGCACTGCGGGATCTGGTCCGTGCTCGTGAAGATTCAGTAAACGCACTTAAAAGGGTCAAACAACAATTGGGTGCTTTTTTGTTAAGACATCATATTGATTCTCCTGTAAAATCAAAATGGTGTAAATCTTATTTTAATTGGCTTGCCGGCATTGCAATGCCACATCCAGCACAGCAGATAACCTTGCAAGAATATATTGAAACTGTTTATGACTGTAAACAGCGTGTAGAACGCATTTCAGAGCAAATGAGACAATTATCAAAACAGACACGGTTATATGGACTTAATAAATCCCTGCAATCATTGCGTGGCGTATCAGAGATTGTTTCAGCAGTTGTGGTTTCAGAACTTGGAGACCTTACCCGTTTTGATTCTCCTGCAAAATTGATGGCATATTTGGGGCTTGTGCCCTCCCAACATAATTCCGGAGATAAAAAAAGAACAGGATCTAACACTAAAACAGGTAATGGACATGTTCGTCGTGCTCTCGTTGAGGCTGCACAAGCATATAGACTCCCTGCCAGGAAAAGTCGATGTATTGTAAAACGCAATGAAGGTTTGCCTCAAGAAATCCGTAACATTGCCTGGCAAGCCCAGGTAAGATTATGTTCTCGGTATAAGCGCCTGGTATATAGAGGTAAAAATTCAAACCTGGTAAAAACAGCAATTGCCAGAGAATTGGCAGGTTTCATGTGGGCTATAGCCCATAAAGTTCCTAACACTGTATAAAATAAAGGAATCGCTTTGCTCTACCAATTTTATATGGGTTTTTTAAGGCATAAGCAGGAAAGCTTAAATAATGATGGGAGAGGCAGTTTATATCAACTGTCTCCCCCGGAAGCATTATTTAATGCTACCTGCATCCGATTATCCCTTGGCAGGTTGCTCCCCAGCAGAGCCTACCTCCGTTTGTCGGATAATAGTATATAGCATTTAATCGTATTAGAACCAAATAGAGGGTGATTAACATAAAATACCCCAATAATTTTTTGAGTTTATTGCAGGGGCGCGGTCACGGTCGGAGAACCCCTGAAAGGTCTCATGGAATAGGTATTATTACTGAAACTCCCGTTTTGAGATTAGGGCAGCTCCACGACGAAGCCAAACCATGCAGGTAGCCAATCCGCGTATATCAGATTGATAAACCGTCGTTACATGATGGCCCCGTCCCTGACAATAAATTTTGAAAAAACAAATAACTTTTTGACCTCAAACTGAAAAAGGTATGGATAAATATTTTTTCTTGACAAGTGTCAACCATATCAGACCTTTGCACGACTACCCAAATTTTGTTTTTAGGTGTTGCCTCGCCCTTTAAATTAGTATTAATTTTTGTCATAATCTATATTTAAAATATTATTAAAGGGTTGAATTTATTGTGTATTTTTGTTATAAGCCTTTTATTAAAATCAACTCTCAGTAGGCATCATGGCTTATAAAAAAATCGAATAAAGTTTTTCCTTTGCTGACATCGCTCTCAACAAAAATGCAGACAGGAATCGGTCCATACAATTATTTTTTTCTTCATTATGGATTTATTCTCCTACTTATTTAAACTTGCATCGAACCGGCTGATATTATCAACAATTTTTGAAATACTTTTTTCATTAAGACCCGCATTGACAGGTAAATTTATAATTTGTTCTGAAATATGTTTTGCATTGGGAAATTTTTCTTTAACATTATATTGAGCCAGCTCAGGCACTACATAATCAAAATATCTCTCGACATCTATTCCATTTTTCAACAAATATTTTTCCAACTTGTCCCTGTCGGGATGAAGAAAAGGGATATGAGAATACGGGGTGTCTGTTTTCCAGTAATTCTTTACCCACGCAAAACGGGGACTCAGTAACTTATAATAAATATTTCCTGTTTCTCTACGCCGTTTTAGCAAACTATCAAATTTTTCCAGTTGATTTAATCCGATACGTTTTTGAAAATCACCCATATCTTCAAAATACTCGGGACGTTCCTGGTGAATATCATGATGTCTTTCACTGAAAAATGCATTCAGCAATGCTGTTTTTCTGCGAACGAATGATGTAAACGAATAAAGAACCGGCCGGAATGCAAAAAAGAATAGGAAACACAAAAAATACTTTTTCAAGTTCTCCCATGGCTGCATAACTGTTCTGTTTTTCAATGTATAATCTTTTAATATTTTGAACCTGACTTCATCGTCAGTAAAAACAACTCCACCTCCCAGACATGAAAAAGGTTTCCTGACACCGCAACTGATCTCGATATAATCATAAATACCGGCGGTCCGGTGCGGGACATGGCCCGGCGAAAGCGCATTATCCAAAATGACCAAAAACTTTCTATCCTTTTTCAAAAAATCCAAATTAGAAAAATCGGTTATTCCGTAAAGATTTGTAACTATAACTGCCCCTAAATTTGAATTATATTTTTTTATTTGTGCGCCGCTAATTTCGGCATTAAACGATTCTTTTTTCATATCTACAAAGACCGGGGTATTCCCCGATTGGACTATGGCCTCGGCCACCACGCTGCAGGTATACGCCGTAACCAGAACTAATTTATTCTGAATATTGTTGGCTTTTAATATATGATATATCCCGGCACGCCCAGATGAATATGTCAGCGAATATTTGGCTTTAAACTTTTCATTTAGTTTATTTGAGAATGCCGCGCTGCGGTCTTTGCCTATACAGGCAAATGCAGTAAAATCAGACCACGTGAGATGCGGATAAAGAGCCGGTATCATTGTTTTTTCTCCTTTTTTTCACCGCTGAAGGTAAGTTTAATAAATCCGACCAGCGCCCTCATCAAATGAATGGTTTTATAACGGTTAAAAAACATAAATAAATATCTGAGCAGTCTTTTAGCTCACATTTCGCTCTTTGAAAATTGAAAATAATTATTTATTTTCATGTTTTGGCCTTTTGAGAGAATCAGGCTGACAAAGGGGCGTTCCCCGCCATTACCGGCAGTTAGAAATGCTTTGCTCGGAATGCCGCTGTTTATATTAAATCCAAAATGACCTTTTGCTTTTTTTGCTTCTTTCCTGTAATCAGCCCAGTACATTGAAAGAACAGCTTCAATCAGGCTGCCATCAATGGATATTAGATCACCAAGTGCTTTATGCTCTTTTGGGGGAACTTTCAAAGCCTGTTTATAAAGATTTTCAAAAACAAATTGTAGCTGTTCAAGTCCACGCCCATTAATGATTTCCGAAAGCTGCTTCTGCTGATGCCGTCTTCCGGAGCTATATTTTGTTTGGCAAAATCATTCTCTTCCATGTCTTGAATAAGATGCCGGGCAGATTTATGCTCCTGAAGATGAAAATATACCAGGGCTTTTAACTGTTCCTCAAAACTCATTTTTAAGGGGCGGTCTCCTCGTGATAAGAATTCTGGTACAAGCGGTAGCAATCTTAACAGAGGGGCAATGAATTTGTCAAAAGTTCGGGACTGAATTTTTTGCTTTGGGATAAAATTTTTTGTCATCTTGTAACTCCTTGAAATCATAAATAATGATTTCAAGGAGTTCGATATTTTTGTCTGCCTTTGTAAAGTAAAAAATGACATTTGTTGAAAATAATTGCATTTTAATTTCCCTTGCAATAACCTCACCGGACATCACTGACATTATCTAAACTATTGTTAATTTTAAAAATTCCTATTAAATCTCTCTTAGTATCAATAATTTTATTTACATTATATTTTTTAAATAACTCTATTAATTCATCCCTTGTAAACCTTTCTTCTTTAATCCTATCTGTCTTAGTCATCTCTCTAACAATCCAAGACAAAAACTTATTTTTTGACATAGAGTAATATTTATAACTTTCACTTATTATAACTTTTTTTCTGCTTTTTTTATAATTTTCTCAATCAAATTTTTATGTTCTGGTATAAAGTGATATAAACTTGCTTGTAAAATAATACACTCTTCTTCTGGAAGATCAATTTTTGCTATATCTCCAAAACTAACATCTAATCCCTTTTTTCTTGCATAATTCACAAATGGTTTATTAAAATCTATACCCCTATATTTTTTAATATATCTTGATAAACTACCATACCCGCAACATAAATCCAATACTTTTAAATCATCAGTTTGTTCTGAAATAATTTCATCCCTTCTTCTATAATTTCTTTTGTATATTAAATAAATTATAAATTTATAAAAATAAACATTCCAATAAATTATTCCTTTCATTTTTAAAAACTCCGAGTTACAAGATTTATCATGCTTAATTTTAGGTACTCCATAAATATACTCCTTAATTCCAGTGATGTCCGGTTAGGTTTTTGCATGGTATGATTTCCTTTGTTCTTTGCCAATATTGTTTCTGCCCATCGTTGCACAGTTGCTATCTTGACCGCTCAGCCTCGGAAAGGGCAAACAGTACGATCAAGGATGATTTGAAAATCATTGAAAAACTCATTGTATATAATAAGGAAAGTGCTGACATACTTGCCCAGATTGCTGTGATCTCCCTGCTGCTGAAAAGAGCTTTTGTCTTTATTACCAGAATTTCTACATTGTTCATACTATATCCATTGTCTAAAGATCCTGCCATTGCAGAAAAATTATAGCTTCGTTATGTTCCTAAATCTATATTAGCCAATATCCAAAGGGAATAAAGTCTTTGTGTTGGCCAAGCTTATCTCTTTTTACGGGTTATCTCCTGACTCAGCAATAACATTTGCATCTTTGCACTTTTTTTAGCTGTTTTTGTGTTTTTTTATTTACACTTCCCCTGTTTTTGAAGAAAAATTATTTTATTTGAAGATAGAATGCTCTCTTACCGTCAAAAAATCCGGCATCACTGATTTTTTGCTGCTGTATTAAACTGCCTCCGTTTTTATGATAATTCGCTGACTTGGCGGCTGAATTTTTCAAAGGCCTCTTTACTTTTATAATAACAGTTTGACCTGATCAACTAAATTTTTCAATTAAAATTATTCCAGTAACTATAAAAAATATTCCTATTATCTTACACAAGTTAAAGGGCTCTTTTAAAATAAACCAGCCAAAAAATGTAATTCCAACAAAAGTCAATGAAGTGCAGACAGGATATACTATTGTCAATTCAACTTTTGAAAGTAAAAATAAATAACCCACTATTCCAAGCGCATAACATATCAATGCTATTAATATTAAAGGCTCTAAGGCTACACTTAATATTTTTGAAAAAAAATTATTAAACTGTAAATGACTATAAGTTCCAACCCCTTTTTTTAAAAGAAGTTGACCTGTAACGCCAACTGCAGCGACAAAAATCATGAATGTGTATTGAGTAATAGTAGACATATTTTATCCTTTAAATCATTCGGTAGTATACTGGAATGACAGTTATAAAAACAACGACAATACTGAACGCAAATATACCTGCCCACTGAATATTTATAGTCATCAACGATTCAACCTCGACCGCAACGCAGCCACACTATAGGTGAAAAACATCTTGAAAAAATTTGATTTGCTTTTACCGGAAGACCTATTGAGATATCGGGCTGGGAGTTCTATGATTTTGAAACTCCGGAGTTTCGCATAATGAATCAGGCGAAAGAAATACTCTCCATATCCATAGAAAATTTTATCCAGGGGAAGTTCTAATATCTTTTCACGTTTAATCGTAAAATAACCACCCAAATTATCCTGTATCTGCGTTCTCAAAAGAATGCGAAGGAACAAATTGAAGACAAAACTGGTGAAATAATGCCGTTTGTCTTGCATTCTGCCTCCCGAGCAAAAACGGGAACCACTAACAACATCGTATATAAGGCCAACATGTAGCAAACGAGGAATTTCTATCGGATCGTGCGTAAAATCCGCATCCATTACTATCACCTGATCTCCGATAGCCTTTTCAATACCGGCTCGAATTGATTGGGCAAGCCCTCGATTTTTTTTCCTGATAAAAGGAACCACTGAGGCATTGTTTATAAATTTCTCTTGAACTTTCCGAAATGTCCCATCTGGGCTGTTATCATCAACCACAATGATTTCATATTCCCAGAGTGATGGGATGTTCTCAATAATTCCATTAATCAGCTTAACAATATTTTCAGCCTCATTATAGGTAGGCAATATTACAGAAACTTTCATTGATTATCCTTTAAAACTTTTGACACTACCGTTGTTTTTTGTCAAAGCCATAAAAACAAGCCCTCCATCTGTCGGCATGACAAAGAAAGGGGGTAAAGACGTCTAACAAGCGAGACATCAGGTGTCTCCGAATCGCGGGGAAGATCGTCCTTTCTTTGCAACAAATTCTGGCAAAGAATAAAGGTACCAAAAAATTGTTAAGAAGACAAAGTTTGCGAGAATTGTAAGTAAAAGCATCAATGATTTCAAAATCATACTGCAAAACGAGTTTTTCCCATTGGGACAGCAAATAATAATGATAGTGACTCCAAAAATTATTGAAAATTTCCTGTAGCACTTTGCTGTTGCAGGAAGTCCAATAGTGGTTAGGAGTGTTTTACCAATTGTATATTGGTCAAAAAAATTAGACGGTACAGTAAAGTAAAATCTGCCACCAGGTGCAAGCAACCTATGTATTTCCTGAAACACTAGAGCGAGATTTTGAATATGCTCCAGAACGCTGTTGGAAAATATGGTATTATATGAATTATCAGATTTAAGAACAGCATCCCCTTGACAGGCAATGAGTTCATTGTATCTACCGAGCTCTCTGGCCCGTTTTAATTCTTTAGGATTGGAGTCAATTCCCGTATCAATTTTGTCTTTGAACAACATTTTTGCAAAGACTCCATTCCATCGCCACACCCGATATCAAGAATCGGTGGTTCAAAAAGATATTTGGTATATATTTTACTTTCAACCACTCTTTCAAGTGCCAGGGGTATGGGTACCAATGATAAATATTTTTCTAAAATGTTTTGTCGGAAACGCATATTTTTTTTACCGCTTAAGTTTAATGAGTTGTTGGCATATGAACTCGATTTGTTCATCGGTCAAAGAGCAGAAGGTTGGCAGGCTGATAGTCTGAGTACTTATTTCCTCACAGATTGGAAGAACCTTGCTTTGCAAATAGGAAAAATTACGGGGTGTATAAAAGCCGGGCCGGGTCTCGATACCTACCTCCATCATTTCCCCCATAACCATGTCCCTCCCCTGCGGGTAAGCGAGCGTGTCCAGCTTCACCGCCATAGCCCAGAGCACAGGGCCAACTTCGGTGGGAAAATATTGAATAGCCATCCCAGTAGCTTTTTTAAGGTGTAGTTTGTACTGTTGATGAATTCTCTGCCGCTCACGAATTATTGAGACAAGATGTTCCATCTGTGCACAGCCGAGTCCCGCCTGCAGGTTAGTAAGCCTAAAATTATGGCCCGGAAGTTCATGCCAATAGTATGTTTTACGCAGCATTCCATGGCTCTGGAAAAGCTTCATTTTTTGCAATAAATTCTTGCTATTAGTGATAACCATACCACCTTCGCCGGTAGTTATCGTCTTAGTCGCATGGAAGCTGAAAGTGCCTATATCTCCAAACGTTCCTGCGTACATTCCCTTGTAGCAAGAGGCAAACGCTTCGGCTGCATCCTCAAGCACTGCAATATGGTGTAATTTAGCCAAGTCCAATATTTCATCCATCTGACACATATTGCCATAAGTGTGAACAGGAACAATGACCTTTGTTTTTTCTGTAATACATTTTTCAATGGCCGAAGCAGTGAGGCACCATGTTTTAGGGTCTACTTCTGCGAATACCGGCGTGGCACCAACATGAAGAGCAAGATTGGCGGCTGCCAGGAAACAAAATCCCGGTACAATCATCTCATCACCAGGCCCTAAACCCAAAGCCAAGCATGCCATATGGAGGGCCGTTGTGCCATTTGATGTTGCCAATGCGAACTGGCTGCCACAATATTCAGCAAATTCCTTTTCCATACGCTCGACAAATGGACCACCCGAAATCCATGTGGATGTCAGGGCTTGGTCTACATATTTTTTTTCGTTACCCCAAAGAACAGGTTGAGCCCAAGGGATATTTCTTTGAATCTGTACCATATTAATAAATGCCCCTACTCACTGAATTCATCGCGACTCTCACAAGATTGATCCCAAAAACCGATAACCGCCATTTTTTACAGGAAATCTTAAATTTCTTATAACATACTAGTATCGGCATAGGATAATAGCTTCTCTTTCCAGATGAGAGAATATGGACAAATTTTTCATACCGTTTCAATTTTCCCAGAAAGACCTTTGATTAATTCACCGTTTCAGTTATTTCCACTTTCATTTTTAAAACCTGATTGAAATTTTTCAAAAATGGCTAATTTTTACCAATAATTAACAGTTTTTCCACAGTTTTTGCCGCAAAAGAGCTCCCAATTGGCCATTTTCAGCTTTTGGACGCAATTATGCTGTTGACAGCCTTTGAAAAACATTAAATCCTCTTTTTATATTAAAGGCCACCTGTCTGAACCAGATATCCATGTTGTTTTTGTCTATGGTTGTAAACCTTGCTCTTTGACCATTGTCATGAAGGTGGCTTAATCCAAAATACTGCTCCACTATGTACCTTACTTTTGAAATATTTTTATTTCTCTCGATTTCATACCTTGTCAATTTTGCTGTCTTGGTATCCTTGCGCATGATCCCATCTTTTAGCTTATTCAGGGCAAGGAATGTCCGATTCGGCTCTCCTGCATATCCTTTGTCTGCATACACAATCGTCATGGCATGCTTGATGTGTCTGCTATATAAAGTACAGTATGGAAAATAATTTGTATCGTGAACTGAAGCAGGGCTCAAAACAGTTGCAAGAACAAATCCATACTTTGCATCAACCGAGGCATGTTCCTTCAGACCATAATAATGTTTTCCATTTTTAGTTACCCAGTTTGTTTCAATATCTCTGGAATATTTTAATGGATTTCCATTTTTATCAAGCTTTCCCTCTGGAGTTTGTCTTTTGGCTTTTCTTTTTTCCAGAGTCTTATTACTTGCAGGCCTGCCGGCTGATTTAACAATCCGGGCATCTATGGCAACTCCTTCATTAATTTTAAGGCCTTGATCTGAAAACTGGTTTAAAATTTCTCCAACTATTACTTCAAACTTGGCTTTGGTAAGTCTTTTCCGGAATATTGAAAAGGTTGAATGATCTGGTGATGCTTCTATCGAGGACAACCCTAAAAAAGTTTGGAAGGAGTCACGATCATTGATTGCATCTTCTAATTCAGGGTCTGAGCTTATGCGAAACCACTTTTGTAGCAGCAAACATTTAAATAAAAGTAATGGATGGTAAGCTTTGTTGCCTTCTTTTTTCTGACCAACGGGATAATCCTTCATAAGGATTGCTTCTATCTGATCCCAGGCAATTGCTTTCTCCATATTTTTCACTGTTTCTTTGCTTCTGTTTTTCTTGGTTCTGAATGACTTCTCAAAATCGGAAAATGTTAGATTCTTCTGTTTTGTTTTGAACCCCATTAAAAAGCCCCTCCATTTATGCGTTTGATTGTTGTATTAATAACACAAATGGTACAAATAGTCAATTATTTTAATGCCTTATAATAAATTTATTTTCTATTCTTGTGGAAATTAACTTCATTTTTGTAATAATACACTGATTTGCCTGCTGAGTTGTTCAAAGGTCTTGTCAGTTCTATTGTTCGATAATAAAACTTGCTTATTCCTTCCTGTCCACCTCCTCCAAAAATCAGAACAGGCCTTTTTATTTCAATCGCTCAATCCTATCTAAATCCTTTTGAGCATAATCCAGAACCAAGCGCGCATCCGGCCCGTCGATATATCCTTGAGGAATTTGTGTATCATCAAAACCTTTAAATTCACTTGAAGATGAAAAATGATCTCGAATTTCAGCCAGAGAAATGACGTTTCCAGCTCCTATTTCAAAAATTTGGGATTTTTTTTCAATGTATGTCAGTATTTGTTGGGCAGCCCATTCAACATCAACATAGGCGTACTGAGATTCTGGAGCAACATATACTGGACGATCAGCAATTATATCGTGAAGAGTATCGCAAGTTCGATTCCCGCCGTACATTGGCCCTAAACGAACGACCACTGCATTCTGCATTAATGCCATAAGTTCGCATGCCCGCCTATGACGTCCATAAGCAATATTCATTTGAGTTCTACAGGAAATACTGGAAATTAAAACAAATCTCTTACTTTGTGACGCCATTAATATCTTGGCAGTTTTCTCGACTGTCCCCCTGAAATCTCTTCCCGGGTCACTTTCAGCCTGAAACCGTCCCGCTGGATTTGCGGAATGGATGACAACATCTGCAGATTTCAATTTCCGTACAATGTCATTACCTCGTACGACTCGGATTAATTGATATTTATCATTTGATTCAACCGCAATAGCAAGCGCACTGCCTACAAAACCACTCGAGCCAACAATTGCTATTTTCATTTCTTCATTCCTGTGTTATTGCTTGGATCATAATTTGCATCTTTGGATTTCATAAATTCTGTGTAATCCTCATTAAAGTCTATCAAATCTTCATATACAATTGGAGGATTACAAGTGTCCCATGGTTTGGTTAACATTGAAATACAAATAGAATTTGATATCGCATGAACAGCGTGGGGGGTATTAGGTGGTGTGCGAAAACATATCCCACCACTGGCTTGCATATTTACTTCCTTGCCAGTTTTAAAATCTTTTGTGACCATAACAACCGAACCGGAAACAACAAGAAAATATTCAACAAATTCTGGATGGTGATGATTTCCACGTATTTTATTTGGAAGAAAATAAAGCATATTGAATTCAAGAACTGGTTCATCAGGAAGCCAGGTAAAAATAGCACCACGCCCATCTTGAACTGTAGAAATATTGCAAGAGCTAGAAATAACTTCAATGTTTCCTAATTTATTTTTCATATTTACCTCAATTATTTTGTATTGTAATGAATTTTGGATACGGCAAAGGAATCAATAAATGAACTTTCCGCCCAACTGGTAATTTTTTCCGGATTATGCGTACAAACGCTTCTGTATAATAGTATGGTAATATCAAGAGATAATCCGGAAGCTTAGATAAATGCGTAGCCTCCTCTACAATCGGAACCAATGAGCCAGTCGTTTTGGTTCCGATTTTTTTTGGACTGTTATCTAAAATACATGGTAATTGATCAGATTCAATACCAAGGAATTGTAGAATCATATTACCTTTTGTGCTAGCTCCGAACCCCCAAATTGGGCCACATTCTTTTGCTAAATGTTTTATAATTTCCTTCAAACTATCGCGAAGCAATTGGATACGGCTATTAAAAGCATATAATACCTCAAAAGTATTAGTCCCATGGACATTTTCGTAGTTCTGTACAGTGGGATACTCTTTTCGCAAATACTCCCTGGGGAACTTAGAGGCGGATTTAACGATAAACAACCGCAAACTACCTCCATAACTTTTTACAATACGAGCTTCCGCAACAAATAGACCAACTTGTTCTAATAGTGATTCAACAGAAAATAATGAATAGTATGCAACATGTTCATGAACAATATTATCAAAAATATTATCCTGAAGCATTGTGCCGACATAGGTCATTTGTAATACCCAGACCGAATCTTGATCCATTATTTCAGCAACATTCCGACAGAATTCAAGAGGATTGTTTAAATGGTAGAACATTGCCACACTTGTAATCAGCTTGGGATTCGGCAACCCTAAATTCTTATAGATTTCGGCTTTATAACGAGCCTGAATATGGTGGTAATTTGGCTTAGTTACTTTCTGCTTGACATCGGCAGCAGCATCTATATTAACACGCAATTTAACAGGTGATGAAATCAAATCAAGCAAAGTCCCATCATTACCTCCTATGTCCAAAACAACATCATCCGATTTTAGTTGTACTATTTTCTGAGCATCATCCACCACATCTTTCAATATTTGTTTCATGGTGGCAGTGCTCCCACTCTCATATGGATAGTGATCAAATACATACTGCAAATCATATTCGCATGATAGTTGAATCAAAGAGCAAGATTTCTCTGTGCAACGAGTAACATTAAGACTGGATGAATGTAAATCCGGCGGAACCGGATATTTTTCTGAAAGAAAAATTGCACTCGGATATTGATCTCCTATCATTACAATGTCATCAGGCAATTCGGTACCACAAGAAATACATTTCTTTCTTTTTTTCTGAATAACCAAGTTAAATTCCTTTATCTTGAGGGTATTTAGTACTGCAAAAGCAGCATAGAACCAACCATTTTCAATCCACATTTTCTCATTTCAACCCATGAGAAAATATTCCTGTTAAATATTGTTCGCCAAAATCAACTACTATCTCTAATTTTTTTGCTTTTACATAAGCGGCATTTTGTAATTTTATTAAACATATCATTTTGCATACTATTATTCCTTTTGTTATATAATCCAAATTCCAGAGACTAAGTAAGACCTTTGATTAATTCTTCATTTCAATTATTTTTCTTTGTTATTTTTGAAACTGGATCAAAATTTTTCAAAAATTACGTATTTTATCGAAAATTTACCATTATATACACATTTTTTACCTCAAAAGAGCCCACAATTGGCCCTTTTCAGCCTTTGAACGCAATTATGCCGTTGCCAGCCTTTGAAAAACATTAAATCCTCTTTTTATGTTAAATGCCACCTGCCTGAACCAGATATCTATGTTGTTTTTGTCTATGGTTGTAAATCGTGCTCTTTGCCCATTGTCGGAAAGATGGCTTAAACCGAAATATTGTTCCACTATGTATCGGACCTTTGAAATCTTTTTGTTTCTCTCGATTTCATACCTTGTCAGTTTTGCTGTTTTGGTATCCTTGCGCATGATCCCATCTTTTAATTTATTCATTGCAAGGAATATTCGATTCGGTTCTCCTGAGTACCCTTTGTCTGCATACACAATTGATAATGCATGCTTGATGTGACTGCTGTATAAGGTACAGTATGTAAAATAGTTTGTATCGTGAACTGAAGCAGGGCTCAAAACAGTTGCGAGAACAAATCCATACTTTGCAACAACCGAGGCATGTTCTTTCAGACCATAATAATGTTTTCCATTTTTAGTCACCCAGTTTGATTCAATATCTCTGGAATATTTTAAGGGTTTCCCATTTTTATCAAACTTTCCCTCTGGAGTTTGTCTTTTTGCTTTTCTTTTCTCCAGAGTCTTATTACTTGCAGGCCTGCCGGCTGATTTAACGATACGGGCCTATGGCAACCCCTTCATTAATTTTAAGACCCTGATCTGAAAACTGGTTTAAAATCTCTCCAACTATTACTTCAAACTTGGCTTTGGTAAGTCTTTTCCGGAATATTGAAAAGGTTGAATGATCTGGCGATGCCTGGCATGACGATATTCCCAAAAAAGTTTGAAATGATTCCCGATCATTGATTTGGCTTTCAAGTTCCGAATCTGATTTGATTTGAAACCATTTCTGCAGCAGAAGACATTTAAATAGAAACAAAGGCGGATAGGCTTTATTCCCTTCTTTTTTTTGCCCTACTGGATAGTCCTTCAAGAGAATTGATTCTACTCGTTTCCAGGAAATAGTTTTTTCCATATTTTGCAAGGTTTCAAGACTTCTGTTTTTCTTGCCCTTGAAAGACTTCTCAAAATCGGAAAATGTTAGATTTTTTTGTGTTGATTAATTCCATTTTTGTGGCAATTGACTGGTTTGCCTGCTGAGTTGTTCAAAGGTCTTTAAGTATTTAATTTTTCCCATTACTTTCCAGTTTTTTTGCAAAACGTGCAAAACGATTGTCACAGTTGTAGATAAGATCAAGTTTATAGAGAACATGCGGATGCAAATTTCTTGAGTTTACATCAAACCATTTAAATTTGTCATGTTGTGAATCTGTTTTAATATCAAGTTTGGGTAAAGCAATATACCCAAAAAAAATATTCACATTATGAGTGTCCACATCTTTATAAACTGATTTTTCATAAAATTCTTCCATAAATCCTGCGAAAGAAAGTTCATTGTTAGAAGCTTCTATTCCTGCTTCATCTTTTAGCTTTCTACGTGCGGTATCAATTAAACTTTCGTTTTTCAATACTCTTCCCCCAATAGTATAAAAGATTCCTTTAAGAGGATTATTTTTTCTTTTAAATAATAAAATTTTTTCTTTTGCAACATCTAAAATAACAATATCCACGCTAACAATGGGTACGCTTTGTAAACAAATTTTGTGAATGTCTTCAGGCAAATAAACCATGATTTAGTCGCTTAAGCCAGAGTAGAGAGACGTTTGATTAATTCTTAAATTCATTTAAAATACTTGTTAGTGTAATCGGAAAACCTATAAACGCCAGCGTAACCACAACCTTCTGGGTGATTGGACTTCAGCCATGCAAGTCAGAGTTAATTAAAAAATCCACCAGCGGAGCAACACAAAACAATGAGGTGGCCTCGACCAGACTTGCAACCACCAATAACAATATGTTAGCGCATAGAAGAGCCGGATGCTTCCTGAATATTTCTTTGATAAAAATTATGGCTTTCATTTCAACAACTCTTGGTTTTGTCTCAGAAACTCCGTGCCGATCCTGGAAAAAATTTTCCCATGGAGTTCACTTTTTGGAAAAAGACACCAGAATCGTTCTTGCAACTTTTCATCCTCTTCAGTGGATTTCCATATTCCTTGTAAGCGATCATCCATTTCAACAGCAAGGGCAGCTATTTCTTCCGGTGAATTTTCAAGCAAAGATATTCCGGCTTGTTCAAATTGTTGTGTTGTCATAAATCTACCTGCTCCTGAATTAAATATCTCCGAAAACGTCATAAACCGTTTCTCATTTTCTAACCAATGCTTTTTCGGAATGAACATATCATTGGAACCCCAAGTAAAGGCATATTCTAAAGGCAGAAAATTTGTAGATGCTACAGGTTTTCTAAAAATGTATGGTATTGCGTTTATACCGCACGAGTCTCCAATATAGAACTGGCATTTTGCACCTAAGAATATATCCATGAATTCTGTCCTATAGAGACTCGCATAATCTATAATGTGTGAATTATTTAAACTCAAAGCTTTTTCTGGCGTCGCGCCCATTCGAATTACATAATAGTCTCGCTCTGCCAATGATTCTACTGCACGAATAAAATTATTAATGTCAGAATCTCTATAGTTATGATAGCTGCAATCACGATTTTTATAGACTGTTTTTAGATATTCGGAGCTGCGAGAATGAAACAAAATAAACTTTGCATTTTGGGGAATGCCCATTTTTTTTAGCTCTATATAACCTTTTCTTTCTTCCTTTTCAGTAAATTTTAGATGCAGTGGCACACGTTCGTACAAGTTGTGAACATCTCGATCACTACAGGATACCGAAATTGTATGCTTCTTGCCACCCGGTATAAGCTTGTTTGCTACATAAAAAAAAATTGTTGCTTTGTTAATTCGTAATACTCTATTCCACATTAAGTATAATTGCTTATTGCAAATAGGAGGTTTAGCATTTAAAAAAAAATCTATTGCCTTTTGCGGTTGAATACCTACATCACGTTCACACATATACAATTCAGTGTTTGCTGCATAATGACCGATACGGGATGATACTAATTGGCCAAAACGTATTAAAATAAAGGGTCTTAAGATTCTTATAACTAAAATTGCCGGTAGAAAACCAATAGCGACAGAGACTTTAACTGTTAGAATAAAAAGTGTATTGATCTTCCGAAATAAAACAGGGAACCCCCCATTATATATCTGAAAAATTTGAGATTTTAAATAATCTGTCTTTAAATATCGTGATGAATTGAATAGGTTAAAAATCATATTTATCTTGATTTGTATAAAGTTCTACTGCATCAAATGATGCCTCAGATGCTACATCTAATACTGATTCTTCAGGTACACATTTAATCGCTACTATAATATCATCTTTCATAGTTTAAACGAAATTTACATGCTCGGAAGGATGTTTCAATTTCCATAAAAACTCATTAATACAATGTGTTCTGCAATTTGAATAACATTTTTTAACGTCAATTTTTTGTACCTCTTTGACAACGTCCCAATATCTATCGCTTTCGAATATTTCCTTAAAAGATTGTTTGGTCAAATCACCCATACGGTATTTTTCTTCCTGGTTGTCGAAAAACATTCCGCAGGGATATATTCTTCCATTTCCGCTTGAATAGAGTAAGAACGGAACGCCAAGGCACATCTCATAATTCCTTTCTCCTTCATTCATAACCTTTTTCCATTTTACTATAACATTGTAATCATCTGAACTAATGCTTTCAGCTTCTTGGAGAATTTCCACAAAATCTTTATATTCATCCAATTTTTTATGAACACCAAGCGCATTTTCTACGGAATCACTACATTGCTTAATCACAAAATAGTCCACTCCCATCTCTTTACCCAGTTCCGCAAGTGGAACTGCTTGGTACACATTGTTAGGAGTAAGAACCATCTGAAGACCTATGGTTATATCTAAGTTTTTTTTTCTTTTGGTGCTAACACAGAACTTTATTTTTTCAACAGCGGTTGCAAACTCCTTGCTCCGGTGTATTTTTCTGTATGCCTCATCAGTGGCAGCGCTGATGTTGAATCTTATCCAACTCAGGTGCTCAAGAGATTCTTCCCCCTTTATCCCAGTGTCAAAAAGTATCCCATTTGTACCAAGTGCTATGTCGACACCGGCTTTTTTCCCCTCTATTATCGCATCATAAACATTAGGATTCAAAAGAGGTTCAGCCTCACCAATCAGAGCCATGGACCTTACACCTATTTCTCCCGCATCTCGCATATACCTTAAAAGAGGTTCCCTGGGAAAATATACCTCCGATCCTTTCTTGTAAAAATTCCCCTGAAGAACGCCAAAACAATATTCACATTTGATATTACACCCTTTGCTCAACCCCACATCTATATGAACTGGAGGTATTCTGTCGCCATTAGACCACTCAGTTACTCTGTCCAAATGCCACAACAATTTATGTCCGTCCATCAAATATTTATCACCCATAATCTTACCTATCCATATAATTTATTATTAATGTTGGCACAATAATCCTTAACTGCTGCCTTCCATGGCCTCATAGAATCGATTTTCACGGAACTTATCGGTGTATATGTATTTTTCCTGCCCAAAAAAGGGAAGTCTCTATACGATGCCTTCTGAACACTGACATCAAGGTCCAAACAATCAAATATTTCCTTTATAAGTTCATAAAGGGATCCTTTACCCTCATTGGCTAAATGGTAAAGGCCTTTATCAGGAGAGCCTTCAAGAATTTTACTAATTTCCTTTGCCGCGTCGTGACTGTAGGTAGGAGATGAGATAATGTCATCTGATATTTTAAATACTTTCTTACCCTGCCCTGCCATTTGAAGCATCTTTTCAACAAATTGGGTATTTTTAATAGTTTCGCCGAACAGAACCGGAACTCTAAATATATAATAATTTTCCGCAATAGACTGTATAACACAGTCTCCCCCATATTTGGTAAAACCATATATATTTAGAGGAATAGCGACATCCTTTTCCGTACAAAAATCCGATTTATCATCATTAAAAACTGCATCCGTGCTGAAATGAACCAGCAGGCATTTTTGTTTATTCGAAAGCTCAGCCAATAATTTGGGGTAAAGTGTGTTCAACGTGAATGCTTTTGCTGGTTCTATTTCGCATGGGTCTATACCCAAAAAAGCAACTGTATTGATTATAATATCAGGGGCTACTTCTTTTACAAGGTTCTGAACTTGAACGAAATCACAAGCATCAAAATCTGCTGTATTCTTTCCAAAGACAGAATAATCATGTGCAAAAACATCTTCGAGTGCTCTACCCATTTTACCTGTATTTCCAAGCAACAATATTCTTTTATGCATATGAGAGTGCCTCATTAATCGTTTTGCAAATATTTTCTGAAGATATACCGTAAAGTTTCCTCATTCCACTTGCATTTTTGATTGAATGAATAAATTCATTTTTAATACCAAGCTTTGTGACTCTGTATTGAAGTTTTTCTTCTACAATCCAATCAGAAATGATACTGCCCAGCCCCCCTTGGACAAAATGTTCTTCAACCGTTATAAGAGTATGAACATTTCCTAAGCAATTCTCGAGGGCATCAAAATTCAATGGATGAATCATTGGTATTGAAATGACGGCTACATCACTATCAAGACGTTCAACTGCCTCAATTACCTCGTCTGATATTGACCCGTGGAATAAAATTGCAACCTCTTTTCCATTTCTTATCAAATTTGGTTGAGTGATATCTGCGTTTCCATTATCCTGAATAATCGGTTCCCCGCTTTTGGCTATTCTAATATAAACCGGATCTTTACTTTTATGTGCATATTCCACACTTTTTAGAGCTTCGATTGGATCAGACGGTGAAAGAATGGTTAAATTAGGCAAGGTTTTTGCTATAGTTATATCTTCAACAGCGTAATGAGTAACCCCACCGGGAGAATAAGTAACGCCACTTCCTATACCGATAAGCGTTACTGGAACTCGTTGATAGCAAATGTCGTTTCTTACTTGCTCATAGCATCTATAGAGGACAAAAGGACTGATATTATATACAAATACATTATATCCAACCAGTCCTAATCCTGCTGCAAAACCTATTGTATTCTGTTCAGCAATACCCAAGTTAAGAAATCTATCCGGGAACCTTGCTTGGAATTCATCTAAAACACCATATCCAGCATCACCACAAATTAAGAAAAGATTGCTATCCTTCTCTGCAATCTCTACGATTTTATTAATAATACTATTTCTCATTATCAAATATGTCCTTAAGGGCTTTTTCCTTTAGTTCATTGGTAACTATATAATAATGCCATTTCATTTCATTTTCCATAAAAGAAACGCCTTTACCCTTTATGGTATCCGCAACTATAATTTTAGGTTTTCCATTATTAGGCATATTCAATGCTGAAGTGATCTGACCGAAATCATGTCCGTCTACTCTATGGGTTTCCCATCCGAAAGCTTTCCATTTATCCAACACTGGTTCAAAACAGCATATTTCTTCTGGCCTACCATACCCTTGCAAATTATTGTGATCTAAAAACACAGTAAAATTGCTGATGCCAAGTTTAGATGCAAATAATGCACCTTCCCAAATCGAACCTTCCTGGGATTCACCATCTCCAATCAGTGCGAATACCTTTCTATTATTCCTCTTGAGTTTGTAACCATGTGCCATACCCAACGCCATATTAAATCCGTGCCCCAATGAGCCCGCAGAAACCTCTACCCCTTTGGCCGTAAAGCGATCAAGGTGAGCGGGCAATGTTCCATTATTTTGAAAATACCCATCGAGAGTAGTTTTATTCATCAATCCCTTGGCTGTCAGTACAGCATATAAAGCCATTGCTGCATGCCCTTTGCTTAAGACGAATATATCTCTATTGTCCCATTCGTTCTCATCGATGTTCAATTCATGGAAATACAGAGAAACAAGCAAGTCAACGCATGACAAAGAAGATCCAACATGTGCCGATTTTGATTTACATGCAACTTCTATTATGTATTTTCTTACTTCTCGTGCAATTTCCTGGAGTTTTCCCTCCAAATCACCACTCATTTTCTCTCCTCTCACCGTCCATATAAATCACACAAATAATTAGATAAGGTTTTGATTATTTTCCTGTCGTGATCAATCATCTTCAGATTATCAGTTTCCAAAGCATTAAACCAACCCCATCCTTGTCCTTCCTGTAGTTTCAACTCAACTTTTTCGCCATTAAAAGGCTCAATAAACACATACATATATCCACAATCATCCATTATTCTAAAATTTTGTTGGACAAAAAGCAGGGGTTCTATTGGGGTATACCCTATCTCTTCAAGTGCCTCTCTTCGCACAGCACTTTCTGGTGATTCCTCTTCCTTGATTCCACCTCCAAAAAATGCCCAATACCCAGGTAACCGCTCAGCATCCCATGTCCTATGCTGAAGTAGGAGCCTCTCGTCAGAATCATACAAAATAATATTTGAGGATTTAAGCTCCATTCTTCATATAAAATCCTTTTATTAAATCAGTGACATAATAAATTTGATCATCTGTAAGATGTTGGTGTATGGGTAGCGAAAGAATAGATTCTACCTGTTTTTCACATACCGGATAATCATTTTTTTTATAACCCAGTTTTCTACAAGGCACTTGAAGGTGAATCGGAACAGGGTAATGAACTTTTGTTTCTACCCCATGCTTATTTAAATAATCAATTAGCGCCTTCCGCTTTTTAACCAGAATAACGTAAGTATGGTATACTTGCATTACCCCTTCTCGCTGGGGTGGTAGAATAACAAAGTCATCCAAATGTTTTAACTCTGTATTATATATCAACGCATTCTTTTGTCTTTTTTGAATGATGCGGCCTAAATCACCCATTACATAATTTGCTACCTGAGCTTGAATAGTATCCAATCTACTATTATAGCCAAAGTATTCTATTTCATCCCTGTTTTTGAGCCCGTGGTTCCTTAATAATCGAATCCTTGTAAAGATTTCTTCTGAATTAGTGGTAATTACGCCTCCATCCCCACAGACATTCAGATTTTTCAGAGGGTGCAAACTAAAACAACCAACATCGCCAAATGATCCCACTGGTTGGCCTTTGATGGTGGCTGATACTGCCTGAGCAGCATCTTCTATAACATATAAATTATTTTCTCGTGCGACCTCCATTATTTTCAACATTTCTGCTGGATTCCCGGTCAAATGTACCGGCAGGATTGCTTTCGTCCTTTTATTGATGGCGGAGGTAATCAAGTCGACATCAATATTATAATCCGGTCCCACATCAACAAAGACAGGTATTGCACCTGCGGCCACGATTGCGCCGGCGCTGGCGACAAAACTGTTCGGAACAGTTATTACTTCGTCTCCTGAACCTATATCCAAGGCTTTAAGTGCCAAAAAAATAGCATCCGTGCCAGAGTTGACACCAAGCGCATAGGACGTTTGGCAGAGTTTAGCAAAATTTGATTCAAATTTTTCCACTTCCTGCCCCATAATGAATTGACAGGTTTCGAACTGCTCTCTAAAAACAATCCAAAATTCTTCATTTTTAAATTGCTTTGCGAGGTCTAAATATTTAACTTCCATATCTAAATTTCCCGATAAAAGTCCCTTACCTTTTCAATCATAAAATTTACCTGTTTCTCGGTCAAGTGCTGGTGCACCGGGAAAGTAATGATTGATTTAGACAATGCTTCGCTTACTGGGAAATCTCCTTTTTTATATCCAAATGGGCGAGCTGCCTCCTGTAGATGTAGAGGAAGCGGGTAATGCACCTTTGCTTCAATTTCATTTTTATTGAGATAAGATAACAGCTTATCTCGATCTTTTACCATGAGCATATATAGATGATATACGTATCGCCGATTTTGCTTACGCTCAGGAATGGTGATGTAATCCTTAAGGTTAACTAGTCCAGCATCAAGTTTATTAGCCCACTTGATCCTCTTTTCTGTTATTTTTTCCATCTCATTGATGAGATGATTCCCCACAACAGCCTGTAATGAATCAAGCCTGGAGTTATATCCAAACATCTGAACCATGTCTCGATTTTTAAGGCCATGATTCCTCAAAAGAATCAATTTATCGTGTATATCACTTGAATTGGTGACAATTATGCCCCCATCGCCCCATACATTCAAGTTTTTCAGGGGATGAAGGCTAAAACCACCTGATATTCCAAAAGTTCCTGCACATTTATTATCAATAGCCGCCGAAATAGCCTGGCACGAATCTTCTACAACCTGTAGGCCGTGTTTTTCTGCAATCGACATAATTGAAGGCATATCAGCAGGATGCCCCGCATAGTGGACAGGCATAATTGCTTTGGTTTTGGATGTGATGGCCTCTTCGATTAACTCAGGGTTAATCGTGTAGTCATCCAACACATCAACAAATACGGGTTTTGCACCTGTAGCCACGATGGCCCCAACAGTAGCTATAAACGTATTAGGTGCAGTGATTACCTCGTCCCCACCCCCCACACCAATCGCTTTCAAAGAAAGGAAAAGTGCATCTGTACCCGAATTGACTCCTACCGCATATTTTGTGTCTATTAATTTGGCAAATTTTTTCTCAAATTCTTGTACGGGTTTGCCAAGTGTATAATCGCCCGATTTAATTAGTTCATCAATGCTTTCAAATATAGCATGATGATCCTGAAACTGTTCTGCAAGATAAGAATATTTTACTTTCATTTAAGCACTCGCTTATTTAAATATAATAATATTAATTTAGCTTAATTGACTGCATTGTCTTGATATTATAGTATCTGATATCATCCATGGGATTGGGTATTTTCCCTTCATCAAAGGCCTTCTTTAGATCCAACACCGCATCCTCAATTGTATGCTTGGCTTCGAAGCCAAGTTCATTTTTAATTTTTTGAGATGAAACGTGGTAAGAACGATTATCGTTACTTGGGGTAGTAATGATTGGAATATTACCGCCCAAGGTTTTGTTTGCTTTCTCGGCAATCTCACGGACTTTAAAGTTTTCATAACCTGCATTATAGATCTTTTTGTGAATCTTTTCCTCGGGCTGCTCCAAAAGGAATAGGTATAAATCCGTCATATCTTCAATATGTAAATTTGGCCGCTTCTGTTCTCCACCAAAAACCGTTATTTCGCCCTTATTGATAGCGTGGTTGGTGAGAATATTTACTGTAAGATCCAGTCTCAATCGAGGTGAATATCCACACACTGTCGATGGACGGATGACAGTCACAATAAAGTCATCAGTGGCGGCATCCATAAGAACATCTTCACAAAGGGCCTTGTACTTTGAATAATCAGTCAAGGGCTCAAGGGGAAGGTCTTCTATAACTTCTTGTTCATCTTTGATACCATACACACTGGAACTTGACGCATAAATGAATCTTTTTACACCTGATTTTTTGGAAACATCAACCAAAGTTACAAAAGCATCGTAATTAATGGATTTACCAAGATCAGGATTGAGTTCATAGCTTGGATCATTTGAAATACATGCCAGGTGAATGACTGTATCATACCCAATTATTTCGGTCTCAAGAAGTTCTCTATTTCTGATATCACCCTTGACTTGAACAAGATTTGGATGGTCTTTCACTTTGTCCAAAACATCTTCTCCGTAAATATATAAGTCAATAACCTTGACATGATACCCTTTGCTAAGCAATTTTGGAACTAAGACCGCGCCAACGTAGCCGGCGCCACCAGTAACTAAAACTTTTTTAGTATTATTCATAATATCCCTATTCTTTCTTTATTTTTTCTTCTCTATAATAGCATCTAATATACAGTGGCAAATAGATTGATGGATAATCTCCACAGGACCATATGACCTGTCAGGAACATAAAAGTTAAAATCCCCGAGCAAAGAAAGAGGATTATCGCTTTCAAAGCCGGAAAGAGCTACAACGCTACACCCCTTCGATTTTGCAGAATGAACGCCTCTTGAAATATTTTCAGACTTTCCGGAACTACTTATTGCAACTAGTATATCCCCTTCATCGGCAAACATTCCTACCGGCTTTTCAAAAACATATTCATAGCCATAGTCATTCCCGAGACATGTTAGAAGTGAACTGTCATTAAAAGCAATTGCTCTCATACCACCATTTTTCCAGAAATCGGTAGACATATGACTTGAAATCGCTGCACTGGCGCCATTGCCTATAAATATTAATTTTTGATTAGAATCAGTCTTTAATATAATCAAATTACAAACCTTTTCTATGGCATCAAAAAAATTCAATTCACTGCCCTGGTTATTAGTGGCTCTAATAGAATTAAACAGATTGGAAAGGTTATTGTAATATTTTTCAGCAAAATTATGCATTTCAAAAGACATCCTTATTTTAATATTGTATGAATGAATTCCAGTAATTCATACTTTTCAACTGCTTTTTTATTACAGACAGTCTGTACGGCCAAAGCTCCTACTGCATTCCCAATAAAGGAGATAAGGTCTGTCGACATACCATCGGCAAAACAAGGAGCTGTATAAGCAAAAAAGGCATCGCCTGCACCGACAATATCTACTACCTTTGTAGAAAAAGCGGGCGTCCGGTTAATCTCACCATCTTTGTTAATACCTATTGAGCCCGCGCTACCCAATGTAATGATAAGATAATGAGTCTTTAGTATTTTGGACAATTTTTTTGCAACATCCTCTATTTCGGAAACTTTATCCTGTGTTGCCAGTCTTGCTTCAGACACATCCAGGCAGACAAATTCAGTTCTGCTGTATTTTGTAATCAGGTTATAGCCGGCATTAGCACCATTTGTCTGTGTATTAACCGCCATTTTTTTTGAAAGCTTTTCTATAGTTCTGATTATTTTGTCAGTAATGAAACCATGACCAAAGTCTGAAATCAGCACCATATCATATTCAGGTATCATTGCTTTCAAATAATCGAGAATATCTGATTCGCATTCATCATTAATATAGCTTTCATTGATATAATTAACTTCAAATATCTTTTGATTTTGATATCTATTAATATATCTTTTCTTTGTAATAGTAGGCCCATCATCTCTGTAAAAAAATTTCGTGGCAATGTTTGGTTTGAGATTATTAGTAACGTAATCCTCCATTGAATTATCTTTTCCTAATAAGCTTACCAGCTTAACAGTATCGCATACTCCTGCAATATGATTTGCAATAGCAAAAACACCTCCAGTAAAAATCTCATGGGTCAGGTATTTATTTACAACCAGCTGCGCCTTGGGAGATTTGCCCATTGATTCACAATAGTGATACTCGTCAATAATTCCATCTCCAATAAGTAATACCTTTAATTTCTGAAGGCTCTTTATCTTTTTCAAAATATCATCGAAACTATATTTTTTGGAGAAATCCTTTAGGAATTTATTTGTCTCTTCGGGATATATATCTAAAAAATTTTTTATTATCAGTGAAGAACTGAATGAAAAACCATTGGTCTCATAAATTCTGCTTTTCCCAAAGTATAATTCTTTTTCTGCTTCAAATATTTTTTCATGAATCTTTCTATCGCGCTCCCTATATGCCTGCCCTTTTGCAAAAACATCAGGTTTTAATTTTTTAACACATTCAAATGGTATCTCATCATCTACCAAACAGACATAATCCACTTGTTCTAAAGAAGCCACATTTTCCACTCTTAAATTCTCTGGGAAAATAGGTCTTCCAGGCCCTTTTCGAACATCCTTATCTTTAACAACAGTTACTATAAGAATTTCTCCCTGCTTTTTAGCTAAGTTAAGATGCATTAGAATACCAGGATGAATCAGGTCAAAAATACCATGAGTCTGAACTATTGTTTTTCCAGCCTTTTTAAACTCACCGACCTTTTTGACAAGTTCGTCAAATAACAATATTTTATTGTTTATTAGCTCTTTCATAAAGTATAACCCTTACTTAAAAATATTCATTCAGCAATTTAGTAGAAGAAAAAACTATTTCATGGGTAAACCTTATTTCTGCTCCTATTTCATTCAGGGTTGTATATTCTTTTTGAAGCTTACCGGTTTTATCCTCCAAGCTCTCAAATTCCTGGCCTTTAACATAAATATCCGGTCTCAATAATTTCAATGTTTCTTCAGCAGTTGGCCATTTATTGATGGCAACATAATCGACACATTCTAAAGCCGCTATGCATTCTGCTCTCAGGTGTTGATTAAATGCCGGTCGACCGGGGCCCTTGTCAATATATACATCGGGGGTCACTGTCACCACAAGAATGTCTCCCATTTTCTTGGCTGCCTGGAAATATTTGATATGGCCGGGATGCATAAGATCAAAACAACCATGGCAATGAATTATTTTTTTTCTGTCAGATTTCAAAATCTGTATTTCTTTTATAAGTTCTTCAAACTCTAATATTTTCATGGGTAATTTTCTCTTCATCGTTTATCGCCGTCCAAAGGGAAGGTATAGTATCTGAATGATTTCCTTTTACATAAAAACTTTCTCCACCATCTGCGACAGTTCTAACCAGCATCGTTTTGAACGGTCTGAAATAGTATGCAGAACTATTTTTAGGTGGCTCTTTACTATAATCATCGGGTAATTCATGGAGGTCACAGACAAGAGTACTAAAATGCTTGATAATCTCCCCTTGCTGATGAGCAATATTTCTTGCCATGCTCAGTGCTTTCAAAAAAACTTCCGGAGCCATTACAGCACTGCCAAAATTCATCACTATTCCGCCCTCTAAATTTTCTACAATTTTTGCAAAATACAAAAAATCTTTATATGACGTTGCTCCGGTGGCTGCTCCATCACAGTTTGGATGCTCATGAATAATATCACAACCTATGCCAACGTGCACAGTTACAGGTATCTTCAATAAGTATGCTGAAGCCAGCAGGCTTATATCCTTGAATGGAAAATTTTCATCATAAATAGCCTGGCCAACAGCTTCTCCCATTCCTGAACCATCATTATAACCCTTATTTATAATGTCATTGATTCGCCCGGTCTCATTCCATAAACCAAATTGTCCTTCATTAATATATTTTGCAACACTTTCGGTTGTAGCACCAATAAGAGCAAATTCAAAATCGTGAATCATTCCGGCTCCGTTCATAGCTATGCATGATATAAAGCCTCTTCTCATTAAATCTATGAGATATCTTTGAACGCCTGCTCTAATAACATGACCACCCATCATCAGGATTGCTGATGCTTTGTTCTTTTTTGCAAAAATTATACGTTTTGCAACTTTTCTAAATTTTTTATCTACTTCTGATTTTTTGATAGTATTTAATTCGCTTATTATTGAAAGGCCTAAATCATGTTTCCTGTCGGACAAAGGCTTTATTTTAAGAGCGGTTCTATCAGTAAATGCGAATCTCATAGTTATATCTCCGATACGATACTGACCTTTGCATACCCGCCCTGATTATAAACTCCAAGAACTTTTCCCGGTTTTCCGATCATCTTTATCCTGCCCTTTTCAAGCCAGATCACTTTGTCGCAGTCTTCAACCGTGGTGAGTCTGTGGGCAATTATGATCAGGGTCTGTTTTCCTTTAAAGCTGTAAATAGTCTGCTGGATTGCTTTTTCACTGTTTGTGTCAAGGGAGCTTGTTGCTTCATCAAATATCATGATCTCTGGTTTATTATAAAGAGCTCTGGCTATAGCAACACGCTGCTGCTGCCCTCCTGAGAGTTTGATGCCGCGCTCTCCGATAGATGAATCTATATTGTCGGGCAGGTCATTGATAAAATCATCCATGGATGCCATGGTGCAGCATTCACGAACCCTTGATCTGTCAATGTTGATATTGTCCATGCCAAATGCGACATTCTCTGCAAGGGTACCATCGTATATGTAAGGCGACTGGGATACATAGCCGGTAATCTTTAACCATTTCGGAAGCAGTTCACGGGTCAATACCTGATCATCAATCCGGATTGTTCCTTTGACGGGCGCAAGAAGTCCGATTAAAAGATCCACCAGTGTGCTTTTTCCTGCACCTGATATGCCGATAATTCCTATTGTTTGACCTTTTTCAATTTCAAAGCTGAGATCTTGGATAGCTTCCCTGGTATTATCCTGATAGGAAAAACCTACATTATTAAATTTAATGGTTTTTGAAAAATCAAGGGGTTGAATGGTTGTATTCTTTTTAATACTTTTGTCAGCTTCAATAAGCGTAAAATAATCTATCTCATTTGAAATATAGGGAAGAGCATTTCTTGCTGATGTTATACTTCCAAGAATCTGATTCACGGCTGGCAATGCTTTCCATGCAGTCACGGCCAGAAGAGCCATTGTACCGGTTGCATAAGCTGTAGAAGTTTTACCCCATACAAGCATAATACAAATGGACAGGCAGAGCATTACAAAACCAATTGTCTCCAGAATCAATACTGGAGAACCACTGTAAAAATTTTGAATTCCAAGAATTTTTGCTAACGGCACAGCTTTTTTAATAAATTTTAAAACAAAAGTGTTTTCCTTTTGGGATATTTTGACATCCTTGATTCCATGGACAGCCATGGTGATTTCTTTATTTATGGCAAGATGATAATCCTTTGCCTTTGTGGCTATGCGATCCAACTGCCTTTTAATCACAGTGTAAATAAAATATGCAGAGCTTCCCAGAATAATAAAAATCAAAGCAGAGACAAGGGGCTGAACAATAAAAAGAGCTGCCAGCATAATTGTAACCATCAGCATATTATTAAATATTTTAAGGCATGGTTCAAAAAAACCTCTTCCTAAATAGGTCCGCCATTGAACAGAATTAACAAGATCTGCGGAATTGCATGTGAGATGCCATTGGTACGGCAGTTTAAGAAACCCGTTTAAAAGGATTTCTCCGAAGTAAGTTTCAATACCGACTCCAAAACGTGTTATCCAGTAAATTACTATTGCCTTAACACTGTTCTTGCATGTAATGAGAATGATCACCAGGAAACTTGAAACAAGGATCAATCCTTTTGAGGTGTTAAGAAAATCAGCATTTATCAGCTGTTTTATATACGCCACGTATCTGGAAGATAAGACAACATCAGGGTCTGTAACTGCTGATGCAAAAAAAGCCACAGAACCAAGAGCTGCCGTTTCAAGGAGGGCGGCAAATGTCATTACGACAAACAGATACCAGAACTGCTTTTTCCGGTGCGGCTGCAGACGGGAATATATCCAGCGGAATGTTTGTATGTAGTTGTAATTCATGGTGGGGTCAGGTTTGCGTTATTGTATATAGCTCCGCCCTTTCGGTTACAACGCAGTATCGCTGTAACGATCTTAAAACGCGGGCATTATTGTATAAAACTACAAACTAATCAATGATTCTTTTTAAGTGTTTGTTTAATTCCGAATCATTGGAATCAGGGTCTGTTTCTTTTAAAAGATCATTAAGGTTTTTGATTTCTTCTTTTAAATCGTCATATTCCCTGATCTTTTTTTTCAAAAAATTGAAAGTGAGCTTTCCGATCGCTTCAATACCATTTGGTGTAAGATGATATATATAAGCTGCTTTGTTTTTAGCGTTTTTAAATCTTTCAACCCTTATAAATCCCTGGGTTGACAATTCGGAAAGGCAATAATTAACTTTCCCGAGGCTGATGCCGATACCCCTGGTCATGCCGCGCTGGGTCAGCTCGGGATTTTTCTCAAGCAGTCTGAGAAGTCTTAATTGGATTTCTTCCTTGTCAAGTCTATCGTTCATAGGATGAACTTATAGTATATAAGATATGAAAATGCAACTTAAATTTTATGTTTGGGAGTTTTGCGGGTCTGACCCTAATAAGATGTTGTTATTAAAAAAGAATAGTTGGAATTTTGGGTATTTTTTCCTCTTAGAGCCTGCTTTTTGGGATCAAAATCAACAC